>Ga0302325_10000806_pt1 | contig 83767 bp, 77 predicted proteins | sample Palsa_T0_2_FD_201948 | JGI IMG/M metagenome (GOLD analysis project Ga0302325, IMG submission 201948) | Peat permafrost microbial communities from Stordalen Mire near Abisko, Sweden - Palsa_T0_2 | ecosystem: Environmental > Terrestrial > Soil > Palsa > Peat permafrost | place: Sweden: Abisko... | reverse complement strand
ATTGCCATATCCCGCATTGTTAATGACCACATCCAGCGAGCCAAATACATCGACCGCCGCCATTACCGCGTTTGCTGCTGCTGCTTCGTCGGTCACATCCATTGCGAAGAGCTTGACCTGATCTCCATATCGTTCCGACAGATCAGCCAGCGACTTAATGTCCCGGGCTGTCGCCAACACCTTATTGCCCGCAGCGAGGCCTGCTTCAACAATTGCGCGACCCAGACCACGAGAGCTGCCGGTGACTAACCATACCTGCGCCATTCATCCTCCTCTATCCCACCGAAAAAGAACTGATCAGTGCAAAGAATTGGAAGATTCTGATGCGGCGAGACAGCGATCGCCCGGCCTGTGTCGCGACAAGGCAGAGGCAAGACGCCGAAATCATCTCTCCTACACGATGATACCGCCTGCTACTGGTTGTTCTCCGCTCTGCTATTGTGAGGCGCCGAAAAGAATCGGGCTCACCATGGTTTCAATCCTGGCTGCCATCTCCTCGGCGGGGACCCGGTTCGGAGACTGAAACCAGCGGCGCGCGGCTCCAAAAACGGCCCAGGCCGCGGTGGTCGCGGGTAGTGACGCGTCCGCACCGGTAGCCATCCCATGATGGGCAAGTCCTGCCTTGAACATATCCTCAACGATAGGAATGATCGAGCCTTCGAGCGCCATCCGCGACAACTGAGTGGGACAGCCTGTGCTCTCCACAAGATAGTCGCACACGCCGAGTGCAATGGCGCGCAATGCTCCATTGCAGTCGATAAACGTTATGGCTCGGCGCTCGATCAGATTACGGAATCGGGATTCCGTCATGGCCTGCAACAACGCGTTTTTGTCCGCATAGTGCAGGTAAAAGGTGGCCCGGTTCAACGTGGCTTCGTCGGCGATCTCCTGCACAGAAACGTCTTCGAACTCCTTTTTCATCAATACCCTGGCTAGTGCGTTCATCAGCATGCGGCGGCTGCGGAGAATGCGCGGATCTGTCGTTTCGGTCTCGGGTTGGAGAAGCTGGGCCATTTCTATATTGATGAAAGCATACCTCTTTACGGACTAAAGCGACAGTTGTTTATTTTCTTTGAATCGACATATGTCGCTTATTAATCATATGTCGTGTAGGAGGAATTCTCAATGTCGACGCTGCTTCACATCGATTCCAGCCCGCTCTACGGTCGGTCAGTCTCGCGTGAACTGACGGCTGCGTTCGTGACTCAATGGAGGGCTGCGCACCCGGATGGAAAGGTCATTGACCGAGACCTCAACGCAACGGCCATGCCGCCAATCAATGCGGAATGGGTCGGTGCCGTCTACACGCCGGAACAAGCGCGCACTCCCCAGCAGAAGGAATTGCTCTCGCTCTCCGACTCGCTGCTCGCCGAATTGGAGCAGGCGGATGAGTACGTCATCGGAGTGCCCATGCATAACTTCGGCGTGCCTTCGGTTCTCAAGCTCTGGATTGACCAGATCGCGCGCGTGGGCAGGACCTTTTCCTACAGTGAGAAAGGGCCGAAGGGCCTGATCACCGGCAAGAAGGCAACCTTCATCATCGCAACGGGTGGGATCTACGACGCCCAGACGCGGATGGCCACGTTCAATTTCGTGGAGCCGTATCTGCGGTCCGTACTTGGTTTTCTTGGCGTGACGGACGCGACTTTCCTCACCGCAGGTGGGACCAGCGCGCTGAACCAGGGGAAGGACCGGAACACATTTCTCGCACCCCACAATCAAGCCGTGCAGACGCACGTGCAGACCTTCTAAGAGAGGACACTCATGAAAACTACTTCAATTGTTGCTCGCTATTTACTGGGCCTGATGTTTACGGTCTTTGGGTTGAACGGATTTCTCAACTTTATCCACCAGCCGCCGCCCACGAATCCGCTGGCGTTACAGTTTTTTGGCGCCATCGTCGCATCGCACTTTGCCGCGTTCTTCTTCGCGGGGCAGGTGTTTGGTGGGCTGTTGCTGCTCTTCGGCCGATTCGTGCCACTTGCGCTGACACTGCTGGCTGCGGAGCTCTACAACATCCTGGCGTTTCACCTGACGATGTCACCGGGCACCATCGCGCCTGCGCTGGTCGCTTGCGTGTTGTGGATTCTTGTTTTCCTGCAGTACCGCAGAAGTTTCAACGGCATCTTCAGCGCGAGACCTGCGACCCAAGCATAAATTGCGTTCGCAAGATTAAGAGGCACACGCTGCCTCCGTGCTAAGTGCATGATCCACGATACGGCACTCGAATGGCGCAACCGCTCGTTCAGCAAGCGTTTTGAGTGAACGGGGAGTTGATTTCAGAAGGAGAAGACATGTCGCAACAACGCGGTATTAATCGTGTGGTTAACGTTCCTCCAGCGGCACCTGGATTCGTCGGTCCGGGACATCTAGCAGCACCGGTGGTGTCTCCGGAGAACTTCGAGATGAACGATCCCTTCATCTTGTTGATGGACGATCATCTTGACATTGGCGACCGGCCAGTTGGTGGTCCGCACCCGCATGCAGGATTTGAAACCGTGACCCTCATTCTCGACGGCGCGATCTTTGACCGCGACGAAGGCGGCACACTCAACGCGGGCGAAGTGCAGTGGATGACCGCTGGCAGCGGAATTATTCACAGTGAAGACGTCAGAACCAAAGGAAAGGTACGCCTGCTTCAACTATGGCTCACCCTACCCAAAAACAAACGCTGGATAGCCCCGGAATTTCAAACGATTAATGCGAATGAGGTTCCTGTGCGCAGCGAACACGGCGCCGAGATCCGAGTCTATAGCGGTTCCTCCGTCGGCCTTCAGTCAAACACGCAAAACCATGTACCGGTCACGATGGTCGAGATCAATTTAGAGCCACACGCCTCGGCCGAGTTGGACATAGCTGCATCCTACAACGGCTTTGCATTTGTCATTGATGGTTCGGTTCGAATCGGCCACACTGAGCTGAACACTGGGCAGGTCGGTTGGCTCGATCGGTCGACTGACGTCGGTACGAGCGTGTTGCATGTGGTCGCCGGCGAATCCGGAGCACGGCTGGTGTTATATGCGGGACAACCCCAAGGAGACCCAATCGTATCCTATGGCCCATTTATAGGAGATTCGAAGCCGGACATTGCCAGGCTCTTTGCTGAGTATCAGTCGGGAAACTTTCCCCGCCTTAGCGAATTGAAAAAGCAGCAGGTCTAACTTTTCGTCGTTCCTCTGCTTCGCCAGCCTTATGGAGTAAGCCAGTTCACCTTGATAACTTTTTCTGGGTTGCCGTGCCTCGGGCATTCGGACATGCCCGTAGCCGCGATCTCCGGGCGGCTCAGCCTTACTTGACGTTCCCGAAATCAATGGCAGAGCTTTCTGATCACTAATTCGCGTGGCTAGTATAAATCGTTATACCGTTCCCATCGGGGTCCTTTATGCAAAAAAGATAATGTCCATAAACAGCTTCATCAGGGATCTCTCCTGCTGCGATTCCCCGACTGATTAGCTCCAACCGATATTTTTTCAATTCATTCAGCCCTTTGCCTCTAATCATGAGGTCAAATTGCTCAGAAACTCTTTTATGGAATTGTCCTGTCACACTTTCCGCTACGTCTTCTCCAGCCGGCTCATCAATTGATAACAATAGAAGATGAGTGCCTCCACGTAGTTCAATAATTGCGACCTTTTCCTCAATATAAAATGGGGGAAGGCCGAGATTCGAGTAGAATTGGCAACTGCTCTTAAGGTCAGCCACCTTAAAAACAAGGTGAGCCACTGCTAATTCTGGGTCAACGACAGTCTTCATCTCACTCATAATTCACCTCACAAGTTGTTCTTCAAAATTGCCCTACCCACATACGATCAGCAACGTTCATCGTTTTGAAGAGCTTGGTAAAGATACCATACGGTATCTTTTGAAGGCAAGCATTTTATTTGTGCCACTGGCTCATCCGTGGAATACACTTTTGAGACGTTGAGGAGACTTTCGAAAAATGAAGGCGACTAAAGTAAAAAACGCGTACATGAAAAAGAAGGACCCTCTCTTCGTTAGAGAATCCCTCTTAAATGCCGCCTTCGAACTCGCTGCGACCAAGGGCATGGCTGATGTCACCGTCAACAAAGTGAGCGAATTGGCGGCCGTTACCAAGGGGGCTTTCTTTAATCACTTCGATAGCAAAGAGACGTTAGTGACGGAGCTGATGCAGATGCTATTGACCAGATTGGACAAGCAGTTTGACCGACTGATGGCGGAGGAAGAGAATTCCGACGGATGCTTTACTCGTGCATACATTAGGGCCGCATTCTCCGAAGGTGCAGCTGAACGTAAAATCTGGGGTGCGCTCTTGAGTCTGATGGCCACTAAAGATCAGGTCGGAATGGTTTGGGATCACTGGCTGAGCGAACGCCTAAAGAGACATTCGAAAACTGATTCGAGAATCGAGCTTCGTGTCGTAAGACTCGCGGCAGATGGGGTATGGCTTGAGAGAATCGTGAATGCAAAATCGAAAAACCTAAAGGGTGTCGAAGAATATCTCATTGAGATGACGCGAATCCGTTAAATTGCTCGACCTATTGCGGAGACGGTGACATCGGGAGAGCTCGAACCGCCGACGCCAGCCTTTTCAGGGCCAAAATTAACAGTGATTACAACGACTTCGTGGCACGGGTGGCGCTAGAAGTTGTTGATAGTGCGTGGTGCAAACAGCAACTGCGGGTGAAATCTGCGGGCTGCGGAAAACTGCCATTTATAGAATCAGGGAGCGTCTCGACGCGCTCGAAGCCGACGGCTTCGCCTGAAGACGCGAGGAACCGCCTCGAAAGTGGAACCGCCCGCAACGGGACTTGAGCGCCTGTTACCGCCGTGAAAGAACGGCCCATACACGACTTTAAAGGACTTACAAGAGGCGGACGACCTCTAAGTCGTTGGAAATCCCCGGTAGCGGGAGCAGAACCGTAGCGTAATCCGTAGCGCGGAGCGGCGATGATCAAGGCAGGATCAATGCCTGCGATTCTCGCATGTTCCAGAAGTCTTTCAGAATTTGCGAGGGCGATGACCCGCCGAGGCACTTACAGCGTTGTGAGCTGCAGGAAACCACCGTTGTCTGGCTGTAAAGGTTCCATCACTAGCTTTTATGGACGACCTCGAACGAATACCCGTCCGGGTCAAATATATCGGCGGCGTAGTATCCTGAATAGTATTCCACTCGTGCCCGCGGTGAAATATTGTCCCTGGCACCAGCGGACATTGCTGCCCTGTAGAATTCATCGACTTTACCATTGTTTTCGGCCGCGAACCCCCAGTGAATTGATGCTGGATCAGGCTTCCCCTGTTTGATCCAGAAGAACGCCTTCTTGCCATCACCAAATCCTCAAAGATCAGGATGATCGCCTTCGCCCTTGTAGGGTAGGAAGAATTTGATATTAAGAGGCTTCAAGGCCGCCTCATAGAATGTCAACGAGGTTTCGACATTGCTGACAGTCAGAATCATGTGGTCGAGCATTGTTTTCTCCTTCAAATCTGCAGCCAACATAAATGCCGGATCGAGACACCGCAAGGGCCGGTGTATCGTTAATTTCCACGAAAGAAGTCTGAGCAGTGGAGATTAAGTGGCCTGCGTCTCGTCCGTGACCTGGTACTTGCTGATGGCTTGCGGTGACGCACATCAACCCGCTCATCGATTCTGCCGGAAGCGCGACGCACGCCTGATCAGCGCACGCAGACGCGGAACCAACTCCCGCGGGCTGAAGGGAATGGTCACGTAATCATCGGCACCCATTCCCAGAAAAAGGACCTTTTCTGCGGCATCGGAGCTCGCACTAAGAATTACGAGCGGCGTACTAGGAATCGATTTCGCGATTTTCTTGCAAAGATCACATTCCGAATTACCCGAGCGCTCGATATCGAGGATCACCGCAACCGGTGTCCTTTGGCGAAGCATCTCGAGACCTGCCGTACCGTCTGCAACGACATCGACCTCATATTCTTCCGCGGAGAAAAGTCGCTTCAGAATCTTCTGCAAAACACCGTCGCGCTCGATAACCAGAATCGACTTCATTGCGGCCGGTCGCAGTTGGGATCTTCGAGTGTTCAAGGTTTCCGCCAGGGTAGTTGGCTGAACAAAGGTTGGACTGTTCGCTTTCGTCGGCTCAGGCTGATCTAGTCTTTACACTTCTCCTTTAGGGAATCGCCTCACGACGCCGCCATCTACGCGCAGCGCTACCTTAGACACGATACCGCTCATTTCCCCCTCACCGCATCACTACCGAGTGTGCGATGCCTCTTCGATCAGAGCCGCCACCTCCTTTGGGTGGGAGACGTAGACTGAGTGACTGGCGCCTGAGACTTCGACTTTGTGGCTGTTGGCTCGTGTGGCATACCAGCGTTCGAGGCCAGGGTTGATGGTTCGGTCGCTTCCGGCTACCAACATCCAGCTTGGTTTGCTCCTCCACGCAGGGGTGGTAATGACCGCTTTGAAATTTTCAGCTTTGTTCAGCACCTGCGATCGCGCCATAAAAGAAGCCTGTTCAGCCGACAGGTCGGCTGCGAAGTACTCATGAAATTGCCCGGGGTCGAGGTAAGTAAAACCATCTGGTGTCTTCTTTATCGCACTCGACTTGCTGAGGTCACTTGGGAAGCGCTTGCCATCGTCAGCTTCATTCTCTCCAGCATCTGGCATGTGGGCGGCGATGTATACCAAACCGACAACCGACGGATCCGTCCCCGCTTCGGTAATTACGGCTCCCCCGTAGCTATGCGCGACAAGAATGCAGGGTCCATCTTGAAGAGCAAGGACGCGCTTGGTAGCATCGACATCTTCCTGGAACGACGTCTCGGGCTCTTGCACGATGCTGATGTTGTAACCATCCTTGACAAGAATGTCGTAGACGCCTTTCCAGCCGGAACCGTCGGCCCAGGCACCGTGAACCAGAACAATATTCCGAACGCGACGCTGTTCGTCCTGTGCTAACAGTGCGAAGCAGGAAGACAGCAATAATGCAATGCAGAAGAACCCAATTCCGCGCTTGAGAGTTGCCATGTTAATTACCTTCCTTCCTTATGGCTTATTGTGAACATTAAAACTGCAGGTATAAGGGAATAGCGAAGAATCTCTCGGAGCGCTGACCTGCTAATAAGTACAACCGCGCCAGTCCTTAGCTTTAAGTCTTAAGACTTGAGGAACGTGAGCAGATCAGCATTGACCTGGTCTGCATGAGTCGTGCAGAGACCGTGCGGTGCCCCAGGATAAACTTTCAAGGTCGCGTCCCTGATGAGCTTGGATTGGAGAAGGCCAGAGTCGGCGAGCGGCACGATCTGGTCGTCGTCGCCTTGTAGGATCAGCGTCGGTACGTCGAACTTCTTCAGATCCTCTGTTTGATCCGTTTCTGAGAACGCCTTGATGCAGTCGTACGCCCCCTTGATCGAAGCTTGCATTCCCTGCAGCCAGAACGAATCCCTAACGCCTTGCGAAGTCTTAGCGCCTGACCTGTTATAGCCGTAGAAGGGCAGGCTCAGATCCTTGAAGAACTGGGAGCGGTCAGCTACGACGCTGGCGCGAATTTGGTCAAATACAGAAATGGGCAAGCCTCCGGGATTGTTCTTTGTCTTTAGCATCAGAGGCGGCACTGAGGCGATCAGTACAGCCTTCGACACGCGCTTGCTGCCGTGCCGGCCGATGTAACGCGCAACCTCGCCGCCTCCCGTAGAATGGCCGACCAGAGTGGCGTTCTTCAGATCGAGCGTTTCAATGAGCTTGGCGAGGTCATCCGCGTATGTGTCCATCTCATTGCCGTTCCACGACTGGCTTGAGCGACCGTGGCCGCGCCGGTCATGAGCGATGACGCGATAGCCTTTCTCGCCTAGAAAAAGCATCTGTGAGTCCCATGCATCCGCAGTGAGCGGCCAACCGTGTGAGAAGACAACCGGTTGTCCAGTACCCCAGTCCTTGAAATAGATTTTCGTCCCGTCTGTGGCGGTGATTACGTTCATAAGATTTTCTCCTTGGCTATCGCCGTGCGGAGCTGGCGTGCTCGCAGGGCTTGGTTGATCGGCAAGTAAGGGCATCGGCAATCCGAAAGCAGCAACCATAGCCCCGCCGCCAACGATAAGGTCGCGGCGCGAAATATCAAGCGTGACCGCAACTCGCGATGTGTCGCAAGTGATCCATCGGCGGCCCCATTCTTCAGCGACATATGCGCTAGTCCCGCTGCCACACGTCGGGTCGATGACCAGGTCACCGGGATCGGTGGTCATCAAGAGGCACCGCTCGATAACCGAGGCACCTGTCTGTACCACGTAAATCTTTGGATCCGAGCGGCTCTGAACAGTGCCGCCTATGTCCGCTCCTTCGTGGGCATCCTTACTCTCGACGAGGAACAAAAGATAGAAGCTCAGGAACCATTGAAGACCCGTGCTTCGCCCTTCCAACTCGATTTCTTCAGGCCGCAAGTCGTCCGAAACCCAGATTCGGAAATGATCGCCGTGCATTCCGATGCCAGACATCCAAAGGAATTTTCAACTGAGAACACTTCGGGTGGTGACCCAATCAGCCACACTCGAACCCTTCCCAGTTATACTTGCGGTTGTTTGGCGCAACCATCACAGTTCAAAGCGGTTACGAGCAGCGCGCAGCGGATGCATGAGTCCCCCCTCATAGAACGGCGCCACCCAATCACCGTGCCATCAGGGGTCTTTGATAGAACGCGCTAAATGATTGCGCGGCAAACGGTTGCGTAGCACGCATCACGCGACTTGCTACATACGCGAAAGACGACGCGTGAACCCGTTTGACCAATCTCTGCTTCCAGTTTAGAACCCGATCATTGGCTGGGATCAACTGGACTTCGACCCAGCACAGCGGTGTGAGGTCGTGCCCCAATATTAGAGAAGGCGAATGAAGCGATCGAACCGGCAACCGAGGATGTTAAAGACAGAAAACAGGTTCAGAGTCAGAGAGATTTTGAGCCTCTGCTAGACACCGAAGAAGCCGCGAGGCTTCTCAGAATGCACCCTCGAACTCTACGCACGAAAGCACGGCGTGGATCAATTCCCGCTGTCCAGGTTGGAAAACGTTGGCGCTTTCGTGCCTCCACGTTGGATCGTTGGCTCGGCAAACTCGCCAGCTGAGGATCGGCGCGGTGAGGAACAAAAAACAGCTCGACCGAAACGAATTGCCGATCTATCCTGACGGTGTCCGCCGACACCGTTTAGACAAAGGAGAAACTTTGTTTAGACGGACACGTTACCAACACGGAAGCGTCGAACGAGAAGAGCGGAAGAAGGGACCGGCAGTCTGGGTTTACCGATGGTGGGAAGAAGGCATCAACGGGAAACTGGTGCATCGCAAAGCACAGGTTGGGGATGTCAAGAAATACCCGACCGAATCTGCGGCACACTCAGCAGCAGACGCTCTTCGGCTAACCATCAACAATCGCTGCGAACACCGGAACCTGCGGCGAACCACAATCAACACGCTCTGGGAGCACTACTCTCAAGAGGAGCTGCCTCTCAAAGCATTATCCACACAGGATGACGTACATAATTTACGCAAAGAACTGGATTGTCCCACGCTGGGGCAATCTGCCACTAGAACAAGTCAAAACTGTCGAGGTAGAGCGCTGGCTACGAGCGAGCGGAGTGGCCGATGGGACCAAAGCCAAAATCAAATGCGTGATGTCGGCTTTGTTTTCGCACGCTGTTCGGTGGGAGTTCTGTGGCCACAATCCCATCTCTTCAGGAATACAGGTAGGGAGTGGAGGCAAGCGAGGCCCGAGCACCGGCGTACGGATCAGCGCCAAACGTCAGAGATCCCCCTTAGTTCTGTCACCGGAACAGGTCAAGCTCGGTTTAGCAGAACTGGAGTTTCGGGATCAGTTGCTCGTGTTTCTAGAGGGAGCGTTGGGCATACGTCAAGGCGAACTCGGGGCGTTACGCTGGCTGTCGTGCGATTTCGACAACATGAGCATCAGCGTCCAACACTCGTATTACTGGCGTCGAGGTGGAAACCTGAAGTGTACAAAAACGGAAGCGTCTGCAAAACTGCTGCCGATGCATCCGAGCCTGAAACATTCCTTGGAGGAGTGGAGATCCCAAAGCCTCTACAACAAACCGGAAGATTTCGTTTTCCCTTCCGAAAGACTACGAGGCACCAAGCCGTTAGATCTAGCTTCAGTCCTGAAGAAGAAAATTCAGCCTGCATTCAGACGGATCGGAATTACGGGTGTGGGCTGGCACACTTTTCGGCACTCGGTTGGAACCATGTTGGCGGAGATGGGCGAACATCAGCTCACAATCCGCGATTACTTGCGGCACAGCAACCTTCATGTCACGAACAAATACCTGCAGGCGACATCGAAGACCAAACGATTGGCACAGGACAAATTGGTCGACGCGATTTTGCCGACGGGCATTTTGCCGAAGACAAACCTAATCCAATGAGCGCTGTTTGGAATCGTTCTCGAATGGAACCATTCTCGTTCGGCGCTCATCGTCCCCTAACATCCCCTGATTTGCCGGACGTTAGGGTTGCAAGTGCTTGAAAAGAATGGCGGGGACGACGAGACTCGAACTCGCGACCTCTGCCGTGACAGGGCAGCGTTCTAACCAACTGAACTACGTCCCCACTCGCCAAATCAAAACAAGAATTATTGCAGAAACTATCGTAACAGCTTCTCGCGGAACACGAAAGCGCGCGAGCCAAGCGATCGCTTGCTCGGGAGCGATCTACTGGAACGGACGTCGGCCCTTAAGAAGATCACGAGCGGCACTGAGGATCCGAATCACTGTGAGTCCACCGCCAAACTGTCGCGTGGAATCGGCTTCCCATGCACGAAGACGGTAGTGATGCTGTCATATGCGTCCACACTCTCCAGAGGCGATTTCTTCATCAGCACAAGATTGGCAATTTTCCCCGGCTCGATGCTCCCGAACTTGGATTCCATCTTAAACTCCCGTGCATTGTTGATCGTGGCCGCCCGGAAAATCTGTGCGAGAGACATGCCTCCCTTCTGCAGTTGCTTCATCTCCAGATACCCGTTCAACCCAGGTAGATTTCCGTAGGTCGGGCTCGATGGCGTGTCCGTGCCAAAGACGAAGTTGGCGTCTCTGCTGGCCAGGTAGGCAACCACCTGCCGCACACGCCGCATCGGGCCTCGTTCGTAACCCTTGAGTATCGCGGCATCGGGCGCACCGTCTGGGTTCAATTCCTTGCCGAACCATTGGCCTTCCGGAGACCGAAACCACTCCAACAGTTCCTTGGGCGTGACCTTCGAAACGGCATCCATCTTCAGATATTCCGGGTCAGAATACGCCGCCAGACCGTACAAGACCTGGATCGTCGATTGATAGCCAATTTTCTTTTCCACGATCCGATCGAGCAGCCGCTTGATCTCGTCGGGGAGTTCCGTTTTCTTGTCGAACTCTCCCCAGTTCCACATGCCATGCGCGATCACATCAACATTGCCCTCGACGGCAAATTTCTGCGCTTCAAAGCTGTTGGCATGCATCATCAACACCAAGCCGTCCTCGGTCGCCGCCTTGCGAATCTCGGCCAGAACATCCGGGCCCATTACTGGCAGATTCCTGTCGTCGGCAAACCCCCGCTCGAAGTAAGTCTTCACACAAACTGCCCCGGAATTTTTGACCCGCGAAACGTCGGCCGCGGGCGTGTGATCCTCGGGCCTATATTCCGCCGGAATGCGATCCGCATGTTTTACGTCGTAAATAAAATTAGGAAAAGGTTTGAATCGTACCGCTTGCGGCAGAAACGACATCGGATATCCATTGGCAAAAGGCAGCGATCCGCCACAATCGTACAAATCCGGATGCAGCGGAGCCTGTCTGAACTCTTGCAGCACTTGCGGGCGAAACACCGCAAGATCGACCAACGTCGTATAACCAAAGTAAAGGTACGAGCGTGGCAGTTGGCTGAAGTATTCCTGGACCATCTTCTGTTGGCCTTCGCTCGGATCGAACGACATCCCCGGAACAGAAGCCAGGTGCACGTGCGAGTCGATGAGTCCAGGGATCAGGTACTGTCCGTTTCCGGAGATTACAGTCGCTCCAGCCAGCGGCTTTGTTTTTGCCTTCTCACCTCGCTCGACCTTCGCAATCAGCCCGTTTTCGATCAGTACGCTGCCCTTCCCGATGTGATCCAGGCTCTCCGGGGAGATGAGGATGACATCGGTGATCCAAACCTGATCCGCGCTCCGATCGTTCCTCTGCTTCGATCCGGAATTAGCCAGGGCCGGCACTGAGAACAGCAACACTAACGCAACCGAGGATGTTTTCGTTCGTTTGTTCATGCTGAAAGAGCTCTTGCCCAAGTACGCGCCGGCTCCGAAATCATCGCTTGAGTTTTCGCGAAATCGCAGTGCCAAGAGCAGCGAAGAAACCGCCCTCCTTGCCGCGATAACCCTCAACGAATGCTGGTAAGATTCTCCACGCTAACACGAGGAGGATAATTGCTATGATCGGCCACATTTGCCCAATTGTACTGCTGCCTGGAGGGGATGTGGCAGGGGAGACTGCCCAAAAAGTCTCCTAAGCGGGCAAAAAAATGGGCGCGGCGGAAAGAACGCTGGTTCAGGGTCCGCCCTAAATTTTTGGTGCGAAAGGGGGGACTCGAACCCCCATGGGTTGCCCCGCCAGATCCTAAGTCTGGTGCGTCTGCCAATTCCGCCACTTTCGCACTCCGGCTATCCCAGTCTAGATGCGAAGCTCGGCTGGTTGCAACGTTCGTACCTCAGACTTCCCTTCTGGCCACCAGCTCCGCCGTCGCCTTTTCCGCTACCTCCTCGCGGGAGTGCAATACCTTGAGGCCGGCCGCGAGTTGCAGGAGTTCGCCTGGATCGAGCATGTGTTCGGAGTTCTTCGGGCCGCGAGGCAGCTTCGCCTGCGCCTTCAGGTATGTTTTATAAACAAGCAATCCGCCCGGCCGCACCGCCGCCACTACCTCGTTAAAAATCTCCCGCCGCAGATAGAAGAACGCCATCACCACGTTGAATGACGCCTCTTTCAACCCGGTCTCTTTGCACCCGGTCTCTTTGTACCCGTCAAAGTGGGTTTGCGCAGCCTTGAAGTGAGTGAGATCATCTACTACAACGTGAATGTGGGACGCGAGCGGCCCGGCATTCTGCCGCGCTTGTTCGACTCCGGTTTCGGAAATATCAATGAGTGTGACCTCCCAGCCCTGTTTTGCCAGCCAGATGGCATGCCGTCCAGCGCCTCCGGCAAGGTCGAGCGCGCTTCCTCCGCGGGGAAACAGCGGCAAAATGTATTCGGAAAACGCTCCTAGCAGGAAGGGATCCGGAACCAGCCACGATTCGGGCTTTTCACGATATTTCCGGTTCCAGTGCTCGCGTTCATCGTCGGAAATTGAAAGCGACATGCGCTGTGATTCTAATCCCATTCCGCCGGGCGAGCGGAGGTCATACGCGGTATGACGCCATTCTCGACACGCGCCTCCGGACATCGCGGTGCCGCGCTCCCGCCCCGCACCGGCGGCGGGGACGACGGACGCGGCGGCGACGGAATGCCGGACTCTATACCGGACTTTATCCCCAACTACGGCGAGCGCCTGCGGCGAGCCCGTATGGGGCTGGCCGTCGCCATGACGCCCATCGTCGTGCTTTTTGTTTCGTTCACCGCGGTTTACCTCATCCGGCGCGGGTTTCTAGGTCTCGATCCGAGCGGTGCTGGCTACGTCCAGACCTGGCTCCCGGTCCGATTGCCCTGGACGTTGCTGTTGGCCAACACAGCTATCCTTATTGTGAGCAGCATCACCATCGACCTGGCGCGGCGTGAAATCACGCGCGAAGCCGCCCTCGCTCCCCTGCATTCAATTCCCGGCATATCGTTGGGGGACGAACGGCGCTTCCCCTGGCTCGGCGTGACCACCTTGCTTGGTATCGCGTTTCTTGCCGGCCAACTCTTCGTTTGGAGCAAGCTTTCTTCTCGAGGCTTCCACCTCGCCGGCGGCACCAGCAGTTCCTTTGTTTACGTTCTTACAGCGATGCACGGCCTTCATCTCGCTGGAGGCATTCTTGCTCTCATTTTCGCGAGTGTTACGGCTGTGCTGCATCGCCCCGTGGAATCGCGCCGCATCGTCGTCGACGTTACTTCCTGGTATTGGCATTGCATGACCGCTCTGTGGATTTACATCCTGATATTGCTTTCATTTGCGGCGGGGTGAGCCAGTCGCTGGTCGTTAGCCGCTGGTCGTTAGTCTTTAGCGACCTGTCGTTCGCAGTTTGCCGCCCTTTCCCGGAACCCGGTCATCCACGACCGCCTCGAGATCATTCGGTGCTCCTTTGTAATGCCAATCGTCGCGGGTCTTCGAACAGACGTGCCGTCACCGCTCCGAAAATGAAACCTCCGATATGCGCCAGGTACGCCACGCCTCCCGTCTGCGCCTGTGCTACCGAGCCGGCATTGACAAGCTGGGTGACGAACCAAAAGCCGATTAGAAATATGGCCGGGATAAATGTAATCCGTACAAACACAAGAATGAACAGAACCGAGCGTATCCGATCGCGCGGGTAGGTAACCAGAAACGCCCCCATCACCGCGGCGATCGCTCCGCTCGCGCCCAGATTTGGGATCGTGGAATGAGGGTCGGCTAAGACCTGGGCCAGCATAGCCACCAGCCCGCCAACTATGTAAAAAACAAAATACCGTCCGCGGCCCATCGCATCTTCGATCTCGGGAGCGAATGCCCATAAGAAGATCATGTTGCCGATGATGTGCGACCAACTCGCATGCATGAACATCGCCGTGAGCAGCGTGATCCAGTGCTGGCCGGAAGTGATTTGGGCGGGGATCGCCGACCAATTGCTCACAAAGGCCTCGCCGCCCCTCAACTCCTGCACAAACACGAACGCGTTCGCCAGAATGAAAACGATGGTGACGACCGGGATGCGTGTCGGCCGTCGCGATGCATCCCCTAAGGGAATCAAGCCTCCCATTCGGTCTTCCTCCATTCGTAAAGCACAGACCAGTTCCGCCGGCGCAGAATTCCCCGCAGGAGTCCCACACTTCGGCGCCTCGTCAAAGCTGATCTGAAACCAGCCGATCGAAACCAGCTAACCAGATTCAGTCTAGGCCGCCAACCTTGTGATTTCGGTCGTCGACTTGCGTACCGCCAACGACATCATCACCCGAGCAACGCCGCTGATGATCATGCTCACGCCGACCAGAATGCCGATCGCCCAGGCCGAACTCGAGGGCCATTGCAGGTAGATCATCAAACCCAGCAGCAAGGTGATGATCCCGTCAACCAGCATCCAGCTTGCTCCTCCCAGCGAGCGCATCTTGAAAAACAAAACGATGTTCAAGACGCCTTCGATCAGGAAGAGCGATGCCAGGATTAACGTAAGCGATACCACGCCCAGCACGGGGTGCATGACCAGGTATGCGCCGAAGCATAGATAAGCGATCCCGACCAGCAACTTCCAGATCGTGCTGCCCGCTCCGTGAGCATGAAAGGCGAGCACGATATGAACCACGCCTGCGAAAACAATCAGCCAGGCAATAACCGCGTTCACTGCCACGGCGGCAAGAAATGGCGAACCGATCGCCAGGATGCCGAAAACAATCAGCGCGATGCCCCATACGATTGACCAGGTCGAAGCCTGTCGCACGATGCCGACTGCAGTATTCTGTGCCATGGAAACCTCCTTCGGAAAGCGGAGTAATCGTACCTCAGATGCCAATTTCTTGAAAAGCGCACAGAGTGGCGGATAAGTTTGAATTTGTTTTGAAAGCGCTACGCCGTGACCGTTTTCGGAAAAAGTCGATTTTTGCACTTGCTTTTGGGTGGCGCAGCGGTTCACCGCTGCGATAAGTGGCTTACCTGACGCGGCTTTAGCCGCCGCGGGAATGTGTCCTGCAAAATGACCCACTACCGCGCACACACCGCACTCCAGACCGCCGGTCCAGCGACCCTTTATAATGGAAGGATTCGGTTGCAAGTTTTGACCATCCGTAGTGCCAGGGGAAGATGTCGACAGATAGCATTGTGGTTCGCGGGGCCCGGGTTCATAACCTCAAAGACATTGATTTTGAGATTGAGCACAACACTCTGACCGTCGTCACCGGCGTCTCCGGTTCGGGCAAATCGTCGCTCGCTTTCGATACGATCTACGCGGAAGGGCAGCGGCGCTATGTCGAGTCTCTGTCCGCCTACGCGCGCCAATTCCTGGAGCGGATTGAGAAGCCGGACGTTGATCTGATTGACGGGATTGCCCCGGCCGTTGCCATCAAGCAAAAGAACTCCACGCGCAATCCGCGCTCGACGGTCGCCACCGCTACCGAGATCTTCGACTACCTTCGTCTTCTTTTCGCCCGCGTGGGACGCACGTACTGCCTGCTCTGTGGCCAGGAAGTGAAAAAGGATACCGTGGACGAGGTGGTGGATCGCCTATTAGCTTTGGGCGAGGGCACTCGCCTGAACGTGTTCTTCCCGATTCACACGCACGTTCCTGCAGGCGAAGATAAAAACGCCAAGAAAAGTCGCGCAGAGAAAAAGAAAAAAACGCCCGAATCCAAGCTGCCCTCCGATGCAATTAAGGCCCGGCTCTTCGATCTGCGCAAACGCGGCTTTAACCGCTTGTTTCAGAATGGCCAGGTCTTCGAGTTCTCGACCCCAGAATCGCTGCTTGACGTTAACTTTGCCGAACCTGTATTTGGGCTGGTGGATCGCCTGGTTGTTGCCGCCGATCAGCGCTCCCGCATCGTCGATGCGGTCGAGATTGGTTATCGCGAAGCAGGCGAAGTCATTTTCGAAACTGCTCCTCGAAAGGAGGATGGCACTAGTGAAACTCCGCAGCGGTTGCGTTTTTCCCAGCGCTTCGAGTGTAAGAACGATGGCAGCCGTTACGACGAGCCCGAGCCGCGCCTGTTTTCATTCAATAATCCTTACGGCGCCTGTCCGCGCTGCCAGGGCTTTGGCAACACCATCGACTTCGATCTCGACCTCGTCATCCCCGACAAGGGTAAGACTCTAAACGAAGGCGCGATTGAGCCCTGGACGAAACCGAAGTACAGGCCTTTGTTCACCGAGCTCAAGCGCTTCGCGCGCTCAGCCGTAATTCCGCTGGACGTCCCTTGGCATGAACTCGAAGCCGGGCAGCAGAAACTGATCGTCTATGGGGACAACGACGGCGATCGCGGTTTCGGCGGTGTTCGCGGCTTCTTTCAGCATCTTGAGCGCAAGAAGTACAAGCTGCACGTCCGCGTCTTTCTCAGCCGCTATCGTGGCTACTCGCAGTGTTCGGCCTGCGGCGGCACGCGCCTGCGCGCCGAGGCGCGCCAGGTAAAGATCAACGGCAAGAACATCTGCGAAGTATGCAGCATGACAGTCGAAGAGGCCGCCCGCTTCTTCAGTCAACTCACCCTGTCACCCCAACAGGCCGCGATTGCCGACAAGTTGCTCATCGAACTCCGGGAACGCCTGCGGTTCCTCAACGAAGTCGGCCTTGAATATCTAACGCTTGACCGTCTCGCCTCCACGCTGTCCGGCGGCGAAGCGCAGCGCATTCAGCTGGCGACTTCTTTGGGTTCCCGTCTGGTCGGCACATTGTACGTACTGGACGAACCGTCCATCGGCCTGCACAGCCGCGATACCCACCGGCTGATCAAGATCCTGCACGACTTGCGCGATCTCGGAAACACGATCCTCGTCGTCGAGCATGATCCCGACATCATGCGCGCCGCCGATCGCATTCTAGATCTCGGCCCGGGCGCCGGAGAAAACGGCGGGAAAGTCGTCGGCGCCGGCACCTACAACGAGATCATCAAAATGCCGCATTCGCTCACCGGCCGTTATCTGGCCAACGAACTCCACATCCAGGTTCCTTCGAAGCGCCGCCAACCGGGCTCGCACAAATTGCGCATTACCGGCGCGCGCGCGCACAATCTGAAGCGCATCGATCTGGAGATTCCGCTCAACATGCTGGTGGCGATTACGGGCGTCTCCGGCTCCGGCAAGTCTTCGTTGCTGCATGACGTTCTTTATCAGGCATTGGCCACGGCCAAGCGGCAGACCAATGGCGGACTATCAAACGCGATTGATTGGGACAGTATTGAAGGCGACGAGTATCTCGATGAGGTCGTCTTGGTCGATCAATCGCCCATCGGGCGCACTCCGCGCTCGAATCCAGTTACTTATATCAAGGCCTTCGACATCATCCGCGAATTGTTTGCCTCGCTGCCGGAAGCCAAAAAACGCGGCTTCCCTGCCGGGCATTTTTCGTTTAACGTCCCCGGCGGCCGCTGCGAAAATTGCCAAGGGGACGGCACCGTCACCGTCGAAATGCAGTTTCTCGCGGACGTGGAACTGATCTGCGACGAATGCAAGGGGACGCGTTACAAGCCGCAGGTCCTCGAAATCCACTACAAAGGCAAAAATATTCACGACGTGCTGAATCTCACGATTCGCGAAGCCCTCAAGTTCTTCGCCGATGTCCCACGGCTCACGGAAAAATTGCGCGTGCTCGATGAAGTCGGCCTCGGTTACTTGCGTCTCGGCCAATCGGCAACCACACTCTCCGGAGGAGAAGCGCAGCGCATGAAACTCGCCGCTCACCTCCAGCCCGGAACGCGCCCGAACAGTCGTTCCGCGGAAGGCGGTGACGTGCCCAAACGCAAGCGCCGTATGCTTTACATTTTCGATGAGCCGACCACCGGCCTGCACTTCGACGATGTCAGTAAGTTGCTTTCTGCTTTCCGACGCCTGATTGATGCCGGAGGTTCGATCGTCGTCATCGAACACAATCTTGAAGTTATCAAGACCGCCGACTGGGTTATCGACCTCGGCCCCGAAGGCGGCGACCGCGGCGGAAACCTAGTCGGCACAGGCCCGCCGGAAGCGATCGCGGAGATTGAAGGCTCTTACACTGGACACTACCTCAAGCAGGTACTGAACGGAAACAGCGTTAGCCATGGCGACCGCTAGAATATTAGTGGAGCGCCGGGCGTCCTCGCCCGGCCACTCCGCAGACCGCCCACTTACCAAGCGCGCAGTCGCCAACACGATCCTGTTAATTGCTCTCCTGGCCTCCGCCTTCGCGCAAACCCACACTACCGTCCGCCATTACAAGGAACGCGTCGATGACCAGCCGCCGGAAATCGCTCAAGCCGAAGATGCCATCCAGAAAAACGATTTCACCGGCGCGGAAGCGTTGTTGAAGAAGGCGCTCGATAAGGATCCCAGCAACTACCAGGCATGGTTCGATCTCGGATTCGTCTTAAACCGCCTCGCCCGCGCCGACGAATCGATCGCTGCGTATCGCAAGTCCGTCGCTGCCAAGCCTGATGTTTTCGAATCGAACCTCAATCTGGGCCTGATGCTCGTCCGCGCCAACAACCCCGAGGCTGAGCAATTCCTGCGCGCTGCCACCACCCTCAGACCAACGTCGAATCTCGAAGAAGGTCAGGCCCGCGCCTGGCTCGCGCTTGCGCACCCGCTCGAAAATCAGAAGCCGGAAGAGGCGTTCAACGCCTACCGCAAAGCTGCCGAGCTTACGCCAAAGGACCCGGAACCGCACCTTTCTGCCGGTCTTTTGCACGAGCGGCGAAAGGAATTTTCTGACGCCGAAGCGGAATACAAGCAAGCCCTGACGCTCGATCCGAAAAGCACCGAAGCCGCCATCGGCCTCACCAACATCTACACGAAGTCGGCGCGCGTCGGCGATGCCGAGCCGCTGCTGCGCCGGCTGGCCCTCGAACACCCGAACGATGCTGGCATTCATCTTCAACTCGGCCGCATTTTTGAGGCGGAAGGTAAGAAAGACGACGCCATCGCCGAACTCCAGACGGCGATTAAACTCGCGCCCGCCGATGCCGACGCGCAACGCGAAATTGCCGACCTTTATGCGAGTGCCGGAAAAAACGATCTCGCCGAGACCGCATATCGCGCGCTGCTTGCGGCGCAGCCAAAAGACCCGGAATTGCATCGCGCGCTGGGAAAAGCGCTTCTTCTTCAGAAGAAGTTTCCCGAAGCCCAACAGGAGTTTCTGACGGCGCTCCGGCTGAAGCGCGATTCGCCCGATGTTTACGTCGATCTGGCCTTCGCCGCCAACGAGAACAAGAACTACGAACTCACCATCCGGGCCCTCAATGGCCGCACCGTGTTAAATGCGGAGCTGCCCGACATCTGTTTCTTTCTCCGCGCCACCGCCTACGATCACCTGCACGACAACAAACAGGCCGCCCTCGACTATCATCACTTTCTAGAGGTTGCGAAGGGAAAGTATCCCGATCAGGAGTGGCAGGCCACCCACCGCCTGATCGCCATCGAACCGAAGAAGCGATGAGTTCCCTAATGATGACTGCCATACAGCGACTGCCCTAAGACTGCCATAATAAGACTGCCATAATAAGACTGCCATAATAAGACTGCCATAATAGGACGACTGCCATGCGCCGATTTGCCCTAACCATACTTCTCCTCGCACTCGCCTCCGGCTACGGCGCCGCCAGGGACGAAACCGTAGACGAACTCAAAGCGCGAGTTGAAACCGCTCGTCCCGAAGACCGTCCTGAACTTTACATCCGGATTGCGCAGCATCAGCTTCGCAATGCCGACAAGCTATACACCGAGGGCCAAGTCGACCAGGCTCGTGCTGCCGTGGATGACATTGTCGCCTACTGCGAAAAAGCTCGGGATGCCACAGTGCAAACCAAAAAGCACCTTAAGAATGTCGAGATCGACGTGCGAAAGATCGCGGACAAGCTGCGTGACATCAAACGCACCCTCGCTTTTGACGATCAGCCCCCGGTGGACCAAGCCACCCGCCGCCTGGAAGACATCCGTACCGCACTGCTCAAAGAAATGTTCGCCAAGGAAAACAAGAAGGAGAACAAATGAAGCCGGGCACCCGCCGCTGGCGCGCCGCGTTCGGCTTGGCTTTTTTGCTCGCGCTCCCGCTCTTGGGTCCGGCTCAGGCGCAGCGCCGCCGCGACCCGCTCAATCCGCTGGAGATCGACCAACTCCGCGACGCCATGCTCGATCCTGACGAGCGCTTAAAGCTCTATGTGAAGTTTTCCCGGGATCGACTGATAAAACTTGAACAAATGCGCAGCGATCCAAAGACCACCGAGCGCGCCCGCCAGACCCACGATATGCTCGAAGACTTTCTCGCCGTCTACGACGAATTGAACGATAACGTCGACATGTACGTAGGCCGCAAGGATGACATCCGTAAGCCGCTGAAGGTGGTGATCGAGGCCGACAGCGAATTTCAGTCCCGGCTGCGCGCTCTCAAAAACTCCGCAAACACAAATGCCGACGAAGTCAGCCAATACGAGTTTCTGCTGACCGACGCGCTCGATACAGTAGACTCCAGCGCCGAAGACCACCACAAAACCGCTGCCGAAGTCGAGGACTACATGAAGCGGAAAAAGAAGAAGTAGCCTGGAGCGCCGGCATCTTGCCGGCTGCCCTGAGGGCGTCCCGCCCTCGGCCAATGAGAACCGCCACGCCAGACAGCCGCCGGGCCAGCGACGCTACACTCTCCAGCGGTCATGGTATGAGGCTGTGAATCTCGGCGATGTAGCCGCCCGGAAATTCCACGATCACAGTGGTTCGATCGCTCAGCTGGTATGGCGCAAATAAGATTTTTGCACCCGCCGCTTTCGCCTTGTCGAGCGTGGCGGGCAGGTCCTTCACTTGGTATCCACTCATTTCGCGGCCAAACGGATATGGCAAATGGCCATCTGTTACAAAGACTCGCATGTTGCCGAACAGTGATGAAATGGAGATCCGACGGTACGTCTCGCCTTTGCGTCCGACTTCGCCCGCGTCCGCTTGCCGCTCATCCGCAACTATCTTGCCGTGGGCGAAGCGCACGAAAGCCCTGACGAAGCTATCGGCCTGATCGCGCGACAGGTAGACTCGGTTGTCGGGAATTGTCTCAAGTGGCGGGTTCGTCGACGGCTTGGAGTGCCAATACAATTGCATCTTCACACCGCCAGGCCACTGGATTACGGCGTCGATTCCGATCGGGTCCTTAAACGGTTCGACGATTACTTCCGCGCCGGCCTCGCGGGCATCCTTGATCGCCTGGTCCATGCCGGTAACCAGGTATCCCGTGCGCTCTTGCCCGAAGGGGAACGGGACTGGCGTCAGGTACGCAAAAACGGATAGTGCGCCGGCCGGCGTCCGTACGGATTGCATCTCCGTGCTGCTGGGTACCGGCAAGACATTTCCCACGATCCGTTGGGACGCTTTCCCGCCGAAAGTGGCGGCGAAACTGTTGACCAATGCATCGAAATCGCCGCGCGCAATGTAGACGTGGGTTGTATCGTATTGCGGTCCGACGGCAACACCCACGCGGCCGACTTGTGCAGGCTCGCCGCCGGCTGCGGACGCGGCGAGCATGCATAGAAAAAAGGCCGTCGGCACAATTTCGCTGCGCCAGACTTTGCAAGTTATTTTTCGGTCATCCATCGCCTGAACCCGCTTTTCCCAGCTACTGCTGCAAAATTCGTTCCGCCAACTCGCCGCGCGGAACCGTTACTTGTTCGCCAGACGCCAGATTCTTGAGCGCGAAGGCATCGGCGGCCACTTCGTTCTCTCCGACAATCAGGATGTATCGCGCGCCCATCTTGTCGGCGGCCTCAAACGATTTCTTCAAGCGAAACGATTCATCTCCGAGGTCGGCCACCAGATCGTGGCGGCGCAACTCGCGGGCCAAGCGGGCGGCTTCGCGGTCCATCCCCGCGCCAAGTGGAGCGATGTAAACATCCGGCTTGCGCACCACCGATTCCGCCGACGCGGCAAGAGAAAGGACCAGTCGATCTTCTCCGATCGCAAATCCGATACCCGGAGCCGGCGGGCCGCCCAGCGCTTCCGACAACCCGTCGTATCGTCCGCCTCCGAGAATTGCATTCTGCGCGCCCAGGCCTCCATGCGTAAATTCAAACGCGGTGCGAGTGTAATAATCCAGACCGCGCACCAGGCGAGGGTTCTCCTTGTATGGAATCTGGACCGCATTCAGAATATTTCTTACGGCCTCGTAATGGTTGCGGCAGCCTTCGTCCAGAAACTGATTGATCGTGGGCAAAGTGTCGATGATGGGCTGGTCTTCGGGAACTTTGCAGTCGAAAACGCGCAGCGGATTGGTGACGGCGCGGCGCTGGCAGTCCGCGCACATTTTTCCTACAACCGGCGCAAGCGCCTGGCGGAGGGCTTCGTTGAACTTGACGCGGTCAGCGGGACAACCGACCGAGTTCAGTTCCAGCGTCCAGTTGGTGATGCCGACGCGGTCGAGGAGCGTGGCCAACAGTTCGAGAATCTCCGCATCTCTGGCGGGTGACTGGCTGCCGGCCGTGGGAGGTCCGATGACTTCAGCGTCAATCTGGTAGAACTGGCGGTAGCGTCCTTTCTGCGGCCGCTCGCGGCGAAACATAGGGCCGATCGAGAAGACTTTATTCAGTCCCCGCTCCCAGAGCTTGTGCTCGATGTAGGCGCGAACGATGCCGGCCGTGTTTTCGGGACGCAGGGTTAGCGACTGGCCCTTGTCGCTTTCGGCGCGCCCGCGATCTTCCCACGTAAACATCTCCTTCGACACAATGTCGGTCTCTTCGCCCACTCCTCGCGCAAACAGTTCGGTGGATTCGAAAATCGGCGTGCGGATCTCGTGGAAGTTATAGGCGCGGAAAACATCGCGAGCGGCGGCCTCGACAAAGTTCCAGACCGCCGTCTCGGGCGGGAGAAGATCACGGGTTCCTCGGGGGGATTTAATCATTTGGGGTCGTGGCTCGAAGCGATTCATCCGAGCGCGCTCTCAGCTTTCGAACCTCGCCGCAACTTCGATCGAGTGCTCCATTAGTGTAACGTCGAATCGGAATTCTGTTTGACGAGGTCGGACCAACTTCGGCCGTCCCAGCGTTGACCCTCTCTTGTTCCTCATTTACCTTCAAGTGGGGACGTGCAAATCACCAGTCTGCCTTTCGAAGACTCCGCCACCAGCAAAGAATGACCAGCATAAATGACCAGTCAAAAATGATCAGCAAAAAATATATAGCGTACGCGATAGTTGTCGTCGTCCTGGCAGTGCTGGTCTACCTCCAGTTCCGCACCTGGCAGCACTTCGACTGGGCCCGGCTCTTTCAGTACAGACTGCATTGGCGCGACATCCTCATGGGCGTGGCGTACATCTACCTCGCCTATCTCTTGCGGGCCGTGCGATGGAAAATCTTTCTTCGCCCCGTGCGAAAGGAAGCCTCCATACTCGGATTAGTCCCGCCCACTCTGATCGGATTCACCGGTCTGGCTCTGCTCGGCCGCGCCGGTGAACTGATTCGCCCCTACCTCATCGCCCGCCGTCACAATCTGCCATTCGCTTCGCAAGTTGCAGTCTGGGCCGTGGAACGAATTTTTGACGCTGGCGGTTTCACCGTCCTGTTGGTCGGGGCCATTTTTCTGCCCTCAAAGCTGCGCACATTCATCGAAGCTTCAACCACCCCGGCGGATGTAAGGCAGTGGATTCACCTCATCGGATTCGCACTGATTGCGATGGTACTCGGGCTGCTTTGTGCAACCCTGCTGATTTCCTACCGTGGAAGCCGAATCGCCCATTGGGTCGAAGCCCGCTTTTCCCATCTGGCCGAGAATCTCGGACATCGCATCGCACAAAAAATCCGCGAGTTTACCCTCGGACTCAACACCATTCACGGCCCCGCCGAGTTTCTCCAATTGTCGGCCGTCTCGGTCTTGATGTGGTGGGTCGTCGCGCTGGCTTACAAAGAAGTAATGCACGCCTATGGCGCACCCATGGCTGCCATGAGTGTCACCAAGGTTCTTCTTCTCATGGGCTCCAGCATGATCGGCTCCCTGGTCCAGTTACCCGGCGTCGGCGGCGGCTCCCAGCTGGCGACCATCAGCGCGCTCGATCACATCTTTGATATTGTCCCTAAGGAACTCACGGTGAGTTGCGGCATTATGCTATGGCTGGTAACGTTCGTCGCTGTCGTGCCCGTCGGATTGCTGCTCTCCCATCACGAACGCCTCTCCCTGCACAAACTCTCCGAAGAAGCGGCCGAGGCCGAAGAAGTTGCGGCTGTTCCAAATGAAACCTAGGCGCTCGACGGCGCAAGCCTTTCGACGTCCGGCGTATCCCCGCCCAGCCAGTCTGGATGCTTCGCCGTGGAATCGAAGTGCGATGATGTCTTAAACAATTCGTACTTCCCTGCCATCGCGACTTCCCTCGTCTTCGCCAGTAGTTGCGCCACCTGCTCCCGATTCATCGGCTGAAACGTTTTGGCGGCTTCAAATGCCTGATCCAGCACCGCCTGCTTATCAATCCCCGTAATCACGACCGATGTCGGCAGGCTCAGCGCGTAGTGCAGACATTCCATCGGCGACACTGCCTTACTCTTCAGGATCACCCCGTCTCCCATGGACTTCATCCCCAGTACGCCGATTCCTTCTTTCACCAACTCCGGCAAAACCATCTGCCCAAAACTGCGGAAATGCGCATCCATCACATTCAGCGGCATCTGCACCGTGTCAAAACGGAAGTCGTGTTCGGCCGCCACTTTCAACATATACAAATGTATGTGCGGATCTTTATGCCCGGTAAATCCGATGTAGCGAATTTTGCCTGCTTTTTTCGCGTCCACGACTGCTTCATTGGCCCCGCCCTCGGCAAATATGCGGTCGGGATCGTCGAAGCGAATGATTTCATGATGCTGCAGCAGATCGATGTGGTCGGTCTGCAGGCGTTCCAGACAAGTTTCGATCTGCCGCTCCGCAACCTCTTTCGTTCGGCCATCGATCTTTGTCATCAAAAATACTTTCTGCCGGTATCCGTCCTGCAAAGCCTTCCCCATGCGCACTTCGCTTTGGCCTTCGTTGTAGTCCCAGCTGTTATCCATGAAAGTAATGCCGCGATCGATGGCGGAGCGTATCAGGCGTATGCTTTCGTCCTCGCTGAGTCCGTGGTTTCCGATATGGAAGCCACCCATCCCAATCGCGGACACCTGCTCTCCGGTGCGTCCAAGCGTACGGTAAAGCATGTCGCCCTTTCGGGTTCCTGCGGATGAGGTAAGCGGAATCTGATTCATGGAGAAGTTCTCCTCCTCAGTCGAAATGGCTTTTTCGTGACCCGGTTTGTCCTGAGCCTACATCGGGGATGTCGTGCTTGCGGCGCTGCAAATTGCGGCGGCTCTGAAAAATTCTCGGCGTTTCATAAAAACCTTCACCGCATGTTTCATTCGCTACCCTTCAGATGACGGACCCGACCGGCGCGTTGCCGAAACCGTTGTCTCAGTAAGGTATGATCGCAGGCCTGCGGCGGTGAAGAAACCAGCGGCCAGGTCGCTGCCGCTCGCAGCAACTGGGCAGGCCCGATTTCCAACCAGATTTCAAACTAAAGTCAGCTCACCGCCTTCTTCTCGAATTGCCGCAGCCCGACAACCAGCAACAGCGCGTCAAAGAAAAGCAGCGCCAGCAGCACCGCTGTTATCGATAAATGCGGAAACTGCGGAACCAAGGTGGCGCGCAGCCCTTCGCTCGCGTATACCAGTGGATTGATGAGCACAACTTTTTGCAGAATAGGAAAAGTTTTCAGAGCGCTCCACGGATAATACGCGCAGCCAAAAAAAATCATCGGCGTAATCACCATGCCGAACATCAGCCCGATATGCTGCTGATTGATGCTGCACCCCAAGGCCAGCCCTCCGCATGCCGAGAACGTCGCCACCAGCACAATGATCAGAGCAAAAGTAAAGGGCGCGTGAATGCTGATCTCGACCCCGGGTCGAAGCACGAGCCAGGCTAGCGGGATCACAATCAGTCCCGCCACCAGCGCTTGCAGCATTCCGGCAATGACCTTCTCGATGGCGATCCAGGCAACGCCGATCGGCGCAAGCAGGCGGTCTTCGATTTCGCGCGTCCACTGAAACTCGGCAATCAGCGGCATCGCCACCGCCCAGATTCCGGTGAAGACCATGCTGATCGCGATAATGCCCGGCAGCAGAAGGCTCTTGTACGTTGCGGGCATATAACCGCTGCCCACCATCACCCGCCCAAAAATAAATACAAACAGCAACGGCTGCAGAAAGGTCTGCAGCAAGAGTTGAATCGCATTGCGTCGCGCTACATGAGCGTCGCGGCCCAGCATCGCTAAGAAAGTTTTCCAGTTCAATCGCGCAGGCTCCTTCCGGTATGGTGCAGGAAGAGATTTTCTAGACTGGGTTCGGAAATGTGAACGTCCGACAATTCCGTGCTTGAATTTGCAGCCAGGTTCGCGATTTCAGAAATCAGCGAACCTCCGCGGTCCGCATAAACATCGACTCCCGTACCGTCCGCCTGTCCTTCCAAAGCCCGCACTTCACGCACTCCCGCCAGCGACTGTAAGCGCTGAACCAGGTCCGCAGTCTGATTCGCGAAACGCAGCCGCAGCAGGAAGCCTCCTGGGATCGACGCCTTCAGCTCCACCGGCGTACCCAAAGCGATCCTGCGGCCATGGTCAATGATGGCCAGACGCTGGCACAGCGCGTCCGCCTCTTCCATGTTATGCGTGGTCAGCAGGACAGTTTTGCCCGCCTGGTGGTATTCGCGAATAATCTCCCACAAAAGAATCCGGGTCTGAGGATCGAGCCCGGCGCTCGGCTCGTCAAGAAACAGAACTTGCGGATCGTGCATCATCGCGCGCGCAATCGAAAGCCGCTGCATCATGCCTCCGGAAAAGCCGCGCACCATCTGGCTTGCGCGCTCGGTAAGCTTGAACTTCTCCAGCAACGCGTCGGCGCGTTCATTCCTTAGCTTGGATCCAATTCCAAAGTACGCTGCGTGAAAAATCAGAATCTCGCGGGCAGTCAGAGAAAAATCCAAATTAGGACGCTGCGGCACCACCCCAATCAAGCGTTTGACTTGCGCCTGTTCCTTCCAAACGTCGTGATCGCCAATCCATGCTTGGCCGGAAGTTGGCCGCACCCGGGTGGTCAGGACTCCGACGGTAGTCGATTTGCCCGCGCCATTCGGCCCCAGAAGCCCGAAGATTTCTCCCGGAAAAATCTCCAGCGAAAGTCCGTCGATGGCCGGGATTTGAGTCTTCGGCTGCTTGCCCCCTTTCGCATCGGCACGCGCAATGAACCCGCCGCCAGCGCCCAACGGTGGAGCGGAGCTATAGACCTTGTGCAAGTCCTGAGTGCGAACGCCAACCGCCATGCGGAGAAATCCTCAATCGATAAGCAGGCAAATTGTTTGGGAAGTATATCGTAACCGGCAGAGGTAAAGAGTTCTTTGCACCATCAACGGGCAACCGCAAACACACTCTTTCATCATCTCGCCCCGAACCTCCCTTCTCTCATCGCCTGCTACAATTATCTCGATCTCCGAACGATAGCCAAGCGCATGAAATGCCCCTTTTGCGGGTTTGAAAATGACAAAGTCGTGGATTCGCGCGAAAGCAAGGAAGCAGACTCCATCCGCCGCCGCCGCGAATGCCTGAAGTGCGAGAAACGCTTCACCACCTACGAGCGCATCGACGAAATCCCCTACATGGTGGTGAAAAAAGACGGCCGCCGCGAACGTTTTGACCGCCAGAAAGTGCTCAACGGCCTCATGCGCGCTTGCGAAAAACGTCCGGTGCCCATCAGCAAGCTCGAGCAGATCGTCAATGAAGCGGAGACCTTCGTCATCGAGTCCGCCGAACGGGAGCGCAAAACCAGCGAAATCGGCGAGCTCATCATGAACCGTCTGCGCCGCCACGATAAGGTCGCTTACGTAAGGTTCGCCTCTGTCTATCTCGACTTCAAAGACGTGCAGGAATTCATGACCGAACTGAAAGATCTGCTGAAGTCTGCGCCCGAACCTAAGGGCAAAGCTGGAAAGACCTGATTGAGCCATTGAGTGATTGAGTCATTGATTCATTAACTCAAAAGCAATGTCTAGACCTGATTGAGCCATTGAGTGATTGAGTCATTGATTCATTAACTCAAAAGCAATGTCTCAATGGTTCAATGTCTCAATGCTTCAATGATTCAATGTCTCTGATTGGCTCCATGAACTCTCTTGACAAAGCGACCGAGCTAAAGCAGCGTACGAAGCAGTTTGCAATACGCATCGTAACCATCTTTCGTTCCCTGCCTCACTCTCCGGACGCCCAAACGCTGGGAAAACAACTTCTAAGGTCCGGTACGTCCGTTGGCGCGAACTATCGGGCAGTCTGCCGAGCCCGTTCTCAAACTGAGTTCATTGCAAGAATGGGCATCGTAGTCGAAGAGGCGGACGAAACCGTCTTCTGGCTGGAGCTCCTAAGCGAAACAGGAGTAGTTCGTCCAGAGAGAACACAAGACTTGCTGAACGAAGCTAATGAGCTAGTAAAGATCTTCGGAGCGTCTTTGCGCACCTCCAAACATGGTGTTAAATGATTCAATACCTGAATGTTTCAATGACTCAATGGGTTTCAATGATTCAATGTCTAAATGATTCAATGATTAAATGGCCCCTCATAAGGTAACCCTCATCCCCGGCGACGGCATCGGCCCCGAAGTCATCCAGGCCACGGTCCGCATGCTCGAAGCCACCGGCGTCAAATTCGAATGGGAGAGCTTCGCCGCCGGCGCCGAAGCCTTCGAGAAATATCACGAATACATTCCCAAAGAGCTAAGCGAATCCATCGAGCGCACGCGCGTCGGCCTGAAAGGCCCCGTCACTACGCCCATCGGCGGCGGCTTCTCCAGCATCAACGTCGAGCTCCGCAAGCGCTTCGAACTCTTCGCCAACTTCCGTCCCATCCGCAATCTTCCGCACATTCCCACGCGCTACCCGGGCGTGGACCTGATCGTCGTTCGCGAAAACACCGAAGGCCTCTATTCCGGCATCGAGCACGAAGTCGTCCCCGGAGTAGTCGAGAGCATCAAGGTCATCACCGAAAAGGCTTCCACCCGCGTATCGCGTTTTGCCTTCGAGCATGCCCGCAAGAACCAGCGCAAGAAAATTCATTGCATCCACAAAGCCAACATCATGAAGTTGTCCGACGGATTATTTCTGCGCTGTTCACGCGCCGTCTCGAAAGAATATCCCGAGATCTTCTACGGCGAACACATCGTCGATAACACCTGTATGCAGCTGGTCATGAACCCCTACCAGTACGACATGCTGTTGCTGGAGAATTTCTACGGCGACATTATTTCCGATTTATGCGCGGGACTCGTCGGCGGTCTCGGCCTCGTCCCGGGCGCCAATTTCGGCCACGAGTGCGCCATCTTTGAAGCCGTCCACGGGTCGGCCCCCGACATAGCCGGGAAAAATATCGCCAATCCCACGGCCGTCTTGCGTTCCGCTTTGCTCATGCTGCGCCATCTCGGCGAAGCCGACGCCGCCCTGAAGATCCGCAACGCCATCGACGAAGTCTACCGCGACCGCAGCAAACTCACTCGGGACGTAGGCGGCACCGCCGGCACCTCGGAATTTGCCGACGCCATTATTCAGGCCATGGAAGCACAGAGTAAGACGACGGCAGCGACACCAACGCTCCCGTAGAGACGCGGCTCGCCGCGGCTCGGCGCGGACTGATCAAGCTCGTCCTCAGGAAACGCGAGCGGCCACTCCTCTGTTAAACTGATGCGTTTCGACAAACGCACTCAGCGCGCTGAGCGCCCGTTTCCCAGGGGGCTATCCTGAAAGGCATCGAAATCCCGTACCATCGCAGCCTGCATCGCTTCGCCATCTTCACCGCCTGCGCCACCCTGGTATTAGTCGTCGCCGGAGCGCTGGTCACCAGCAATGACGCCGGATTGTCAGTCCCCGACTGGCCCACCTCCTTCGGCTCCTTCTACAAAATGCCGCAGATGGTTGGCGGCGTAAAATTCGAACACAGCCATCGCATGGTCGCGGAGTTCGTAGGACTGCTCACCATCATCCTGGCCGTCTGGATCTGGCGAGCCGACAAACGCCGCTGGCTGCGCCTTCTCGGCCTGGCAGCAATAGCCACCGTGATTGCACAGGGCGTCCTCGGCGGAATGACGGTCTTATTCTTACTGCCGCCACTCATCTCCAGCGCGCACGCCGCCCTCGCGCAGACCTTCTTCTGCATCGTCGTCGCTATCGTCCTGTTTACCGGCCGCCGCTGGATCGAAGAGCAGCCTCGCGCCGAACTCGACCAGCGCCGCCCCGCTCTTTTCACCCTGACCCTGCTCTCAATCTTTGTGCTCTACGTACAACTGATCCTCGGAGCCATGTTCCGCCACCACGGCTTAAGTTGGTGGCCGCACGTCATCAACGCCGGAGTAGTCGCCATCGTCCTCTCCTGGACAGCCGTTCGCGCCATCACCGTTTATCCGCAAGTGGACGCCGTCCGTCGCCCCGCCATCGCTATGCTTGGCCTGATGGTCGCCCAACTCTGCCTCGGCTTCCTCGCCTTCATCACCCGCGTCATGTGGGGACGAGATGCCGTCCAACCCGAGCTGCCCATGGTGATAGCGACCGTTGTCCATGTCGCCGTCGGAGCGTTGCTGCTAGCGACCACTGTCGTGTTAGCTATTCAGGTCTGGCGCCACGTCCCAGTCGCTTTCGAAGAGCGCGTCCCCGGCCAGGATCCAGTAGCCGCATAGAAGACTCGTATCAGGGCATCGCTTTAGCGATGCCATTGTTCTTCAAATCAAGATCCCCTTTAGGGGCCGGGTTCATTGGATGATAATCGCACTCTCCTCGGCGTAGAATGGCCTGTGGCCCCGAACTCATCCGCCCTCGACTTCGCTCCTTCCGCCCAGCCAGTCAAGCTCGATAGCGAGCCCATCATCGCCGTTCGCGACCTCCTCCATCGCTACCAGGACCGCACCGCCCTAAGCGGCGTCTCCTTCGAAGTTCGCCCCGCGGAACTCTTCGGCCTCCTGGGCCCAAACGGCAGCGGCAAGACCACTCTGTTCCGCATTCTTTCGACGCTCATGGTCCCCACTTCCGGCAGCGCCACCATCGCCGGCTTCGATGCCATCCGCCAACCCGCAGCCCTGCGCCGCCATATCGGCGTCGTCTTTCAGGCCCAGAGCGTCGATCTCAAACTCACCGCCTACGAAAACCTCTGGCATCAGGGACACCTCTACGGCCTGCGCGGCCCCGACCTCAAAACGCGCATCAACGAGATACTCACGCGCGTAGGATTGCTAGACCGCTCCGCCGATCGCGTGGAAATTTTTTCCGGAGGCATGCAACGCCGCATCGAGTTAGCCAAAGGCTTGCTCCATCATCCCGAAGTTCTGCTCCTGGACGAACCCACCACCGGCCTCGATCCCGGCGCCCGCCGCGACCTGTGGCAATATCTCCAGATCCTGCGCGACCAGGAGCGCGTCTCCGTCATCGTTACCACCCACCTGATGGAAGAAGCCGAACGCTGCGACCGCCTCGCCATCCTGAACGAAGGCACCCTGGTAGCGCTAGGCACGCCCGAAGCCCTCACCCGCGAAATCGGCGGCGACGTAATCCTTCTCGAAGCCCGCGATCCGCAAACTTTGGCCGAACGAATTCGCAACAAGTTTCACGTCGATGCCACCGTCATGGAAAACCAGGTCCGCCTCGAAATTGAAAATGGACATCGCTTCGTCCCCGACGTAGTCGAAGCCTTCCCCGGAGAAATCCAGTCGCTAAGCGTAAGCAAGCCGACCCTCGAAGACGTCTTCATCCATCGCACCGGCCACCGCTTCTGGAGCGAAGACGCCGAACCACCCCCCGAAACGGGTAAGAAGAAAAACAAGAAGAAACTCCCTCATTAGCACGCTGCTAAACTAAAACGGATGGCAACCCAAACCGCAACCTTCCCCGCCACCGCTCCCGCTTCCGCCGGAGTCCTGCTGCCCGCCTTCACCCTCTGGTGGCGCGAAGTAGTACGTTTCTATCGTCAGCGCGCGCGCGTGGTCGGCGTAATCGCTTCGCCGCTCTTGTTCTGGATCGTCATCGGCTCCGGTTTCGGAACATCATTCCGCTCCGGACAATCCGCCGGCCAGCAACACTATCTCAATTATTTCTATCCCGGAACGCTGGTGATGATCGTCCTCTTCACCGCCATTTTCACCATGATGTCCGTAATCGAAGATCGCAACGAAGGTTTCCTGCTTTCCGTGCTGGTAGCGCCGGTGCCGCGCGCGGCGATAGTTCTGGGAAAAGTATTGGGTGGTACCACGCTAGCCGCCGCCCAGGGATTGATCTTTTTAGTCTTTGCGCCGCTGGTTGGCGTCCACTTCACCCTGGCCTCATTCGGACTCATCGTCCTCACCGTCTTCCTGGTGTCGTTCGCACTCACCGCGCTCGGCTTCGCCATAGCCTGGCCCATGGATTCGACCCAGTCCTTCCACGCCATCATCAATTTATTTCTGATCCCGCTGTGGCTGCTTTCAGGAGCGCTCTTCCCTCTTTCCGGAGCATCCGGATGGATCCGCTGGCTCATGTATGCGAATCCATTGACCTACGGTGTCGAGGCGCTGCGCACGCTGATGTATCCCGAAGCGCCCAGCGCATTCTCGCTCACCGCATCGATTTTGACGCTGGTGTTGTTCGCGCTATTCATGTTCGGCCTGGCCTTCGTGCTGGCGAATCGACGCACGACGAAGCCGGCAGCGTAGAAACTTTAGTAAAGTTGTCATCCTGAGCGAAGCGAAGGACCTGCTGTTTGGCGCCACCAGCACGTCTTTCGAGTCGCTCGCAATGGCAAGCATAATCAGCAAACGACCAAACCAAAATGCCCCTAGACATTCTCGCCCTGGCCGCGCACCGCGACGATGTAGAACAAACCTGCGCCGGAACCCTGCTCAAAATGGCCGAGCACGGCTACCGCACCGGCATCCTCGACCTCACCCAGGGAGAAATGGGAACGCGAGGCACCGTGGAAGACCGCGCCCGCGAAGCCACGGAGGCGGCGCGTATCCTGAAAGTTTCCTGGCGCGAAGCTCTCGACATTCCCGACGGCCGCGTCGAAAACACATGGCAGAACCGTCTAAAAGTCGTCCGCGTACTTCGCGAGCAGCGTCCACGCGTCTTAATCCTTCCCTACTGGGAGGGCCGCCATCCCGATCATTACACCGCCTCGATTCTCGGCTACGAAGCCGCATTTCTATCGGGTCTGGCAAAGCTGGCCGACAGCCATCAGCCGTCAGCCATCAGTCACCCTGGTCCCAATTCGGCTGCGCCCCATCGTCCCTTCAAAATCATCTACGCCAGCCTCTACCGCGACGTGCGTCCCACGTTTGTCGTCGACATCACCACCCAATTCGAGACCCGTTTCGCAGCCCTGATGGCCTACAAATCTCAATTCACCGACCAGGAGGCCGGCAGCAACATCTTCCCCGCGCAAAAAGAAATTCGTGCGCGCGTGGAATCCATGGCCCGCTACTACGGCATGCTCGGCGGCGTCACCTACGCCGAACCATTCGTGCAGAAGGAAGTCGGCCTGGTGGACGATGTGCTGGCAATCCCAGTGAAGTCAATTTGAGTAGTGGGGGAACCGGGCCAATGAGTGTAATGGGGATGTTTCGCCAATTCACGACGTGATTTCTGTGCTGGAGGCCGACTTTGACGTGCGTCTCCATGCCCCGATTTGCGTTGACAGTGGCCGCCTTCGGCGTACACTTCCCTTAATTCAGCCCCGCCCACACTCTGCTTTTCTTTTCCCCAGCGGCCCGACTGAATCGGCCCCAGATAGACGAACGCAGCAAAAACAGAGAAGAGGAGAGCACCATGGTTTCCAAAATGTGTCGCATCGCTTCAGTAATTGTTCTTGCCAGCTTTGCCCTCAGTTCCGCTGCCTGGGCGGCGACTTGTTCAAACGCCTCTCTGAGTGGCACCTACGGATTTCTGCACGACAGCACAGATAGCAACGGCACCCCCTTCACCGCCGCCGTGACCCAGATCAAGTTTGACGCGACGACAGGCACGTTTACCGGAGAGAACACAGCATCCCATGACGGTGTAATTGCCATTGATTCTATTGCCGGAACATACGCAATCGCCTCCAACTGCACGGGCTCGGGTACACCCGTTGGAGGCATCCCGTTCTCCATTGTGGTTACGCCAACAGGTTTCTTGGCCCTTCACGTTTTTTCGGAAGGATTCGCCGTGAAGCAGGGCTCCCCGACCTGCACCAATGCCGCACTTGAGGGTAGTTTTGGTTTTCAAGCGACCGGCGTCTTCCTGCCAGGGGCGCCCGCCACAGGAGCGGTGGCTTTCATCGGTGAGTTGAAGTTAACGGTCGACCCTTCTGGAGAAGGAGTGATTAGCGGACGCCTATCGGCCAGCGAGGGTGGCACGTTTCTGACGTTCGCAGAGGAGCCTGTCACCGGTTCTTACACGGTCGACAGGGACTGCAGGGGCAGGGCTACCATAACACCGAAGGGGCGCTCCGAATTGCACTTCCGCTTCGTGGTTGTGGACGGCGGGAACGAAATGCTAGCCGTTGAGACGGACGCGAACACGGTTGTCAGCGGTACTCTGGAAAACAACAATTTGCTGCAATCATTTTAGGTCATCGTGGCGGCTAACCGACGTTATCAGGCGATTTCGCTCGTTGACAATTCACCTACCAGCCACCCGCCGGATCAAAGTATCCCTTCGGCACTCCTCATCGCCCCCCCGACATCGCCTTCTGAAAATCGCCCGCCGTCGTCCGATAACAAGGCAGCACCGCATTCGGATCGAACGACCGCAACGCCGCCGGAATTTTCGGAGACTCTGTGCCCGTACCAGCAGCCTCCGTAGGAGGTTGTATGATGTGCCCCAATGCCTCGTCGCAGCTGGGATCCGGAATCACCCGCAGCTTGATCACCCGCGGCGGCAGGTTGTTCAGATCGTATTCCGACAGCCGCCGTTGATACGGAAGAAATTCATAAACCAGCTTGATCAGTTGCAAGTCCTTCCCAACCCGCCGCTTCGCAACGAAAACTTCGAAATTGGAAAAAAACGAAGTACCCGGAGCCGCAAACACCACTCCAAGAAACCCAAGTGGCAACTCTTCAACGGAGGATTGATTTTCATTGGCGGCGGTCATTGCCGATGAAGCTCCGTCAACCGGAAGCGGATCCATCGGTTCCAGAATCTTTCCCGTTCCCCCGCCAATGTTGCCGGCAACCGCACCCGGTGTGTGCGGCGCCAAAACCGGTGCGCTATCCCCCGAGAGCGAGGCTAAACGTCCACCCCTCCCAGCATTGCCCGAACCCTCCACCGATGGAGCCGGCGCGACCACTTCCGAACCTGCGCCAGCAAGCGCTGCCCTCGTACGTCCCGCCGGACCGCCAGCGCTCTGAACCGAAGGTGGCGGGGGTATCACCTGCGAACCCGTGCCTGCCAGCGACCCCAACCGCGCCCCCGCAGCATCCCCCTGAACCGACGGCGGTGGCAGTACAACGTTTGGCCGCGCACCCGACAACGAACTCAACCGCCCGCTTCCATTCGAGCTGCTAGTTTGAACCGAAGGTGCCGGTGGAACCACCTGCGCGCCCGCGCCCGACAAGGAACGTAACCGCCGATCTCCCGCAGCATCGCCCGCCCGTGGTACCGACGGCGGAGCCGCCACCACGTTGGGCCCGCCCGAAAGTGAACTCAGCCGTCCCTCTCGAGCCGAGCCCGCGCTCTGTACCGATGGAGGAGGTGGCACAACCTGCACGCTGTTGGGCGTCTTCATGCTCCGTCCCGCGATGGTGCGTCCCGCCGATCCCGCCACCACGTCAGGCGCGGGCGCAACCGCGGTAGCTTGAGGCAGCGCCAGCTGGCGCCCTGTCGCCTTGTCAACCTGCGGCGCTGGCGCCACCACCGCCAACGGTCCCGCCAATCCTTTCCGCTGCAGCTCTGCCGTGGCTGAAAGCGGTGGCATGGGTGTAACCGCAGGCGGGCTCAAAACATTCGGCAGCTGCGCCGTGGCCTGTTTGATGTCAGGCGGAGTGACCATGCGCGGCTTTTGCTCCGGCGTCACCGGCATCGGCGCCCGATGCACAACTGGATGCACCGCCGCCGGGACCGGCGCACGCCTCACTCGCGGCCGCACCGCCGCAGCTCTGCTCTGCGATGCCTGGAACGTATGCGTGGGAGTTGGTGGTGGATAGTAGGTAATGGTCCGGTGGACCGTCTCGCGTTCCGGAAAAAGTTTCACCGGCTCCCATACTCGCGATTGGCCCCACACGAACAAACCCAGTACCAGCACGTGCCAGATCATGGACTCCAGAAACGCAATCCACGAAATGCCCGACGGAACGAAAACGTCATGCCAGAAAACCGCAGGCCGTGAAGTGATCGGCGCCTGCGGAACTCGCCGCGCCAGCAGCAGGTCCGCCAGATTGCCAAAGAACACACGATGGCGTGGTTCCAGCTCGGTCAGCAGCCGGAGACGGGGTGCGGGCCTTGGGCGCGGAATTCTCTGCTCAACGAGCAATACCCCAGGGGCTTGGTCCATGCATTCACGCTGGAGGGAGGAAAAACTCTAACCCGATTATAACGTCCTTTACCACCATCGGAGAGGTACCACGGTCACGGCTGCAGGAGTCAGTATTCCAATCCGAGCGCCCATCGCTCTCTACTTTTTTAAGACCACCACCTCTTAAATCATTCCGTTTAAATCATTCCGTAATGTCAGCCGATGGATGAGGTTCTGATTTCAGTTACTGAACCCCAACCGGGGGTGCCCCATTCTTGCGCGTTTTTTGCGCAAGGGTGGGAGGCAGTCGGATCGCACCATGGGCTTCACCCCTCCTCATTTCGTATGAACGCCACCAGAAACCAAAGATGCGTATTTCATGTTGATCCTTTGTAAATTATTGTTTCCGCTACAGATAGCACAAGTTTCCGAAGGCTAGGATGAAGAAAATGAAAAAATGGGCTTGCATATTCATAGTGTTATAGTTAACTATATCACTAGATGTCGAAGGCAACCTTCCGCATAATACGCGAGAGGGACAAACATCGACCCGAAAGTAAAAAGAGTTCCAAGGAGAATGACACATGAAGTCCCTTCTACTGTCCGTTGTTCTGCTGTCGCTCACCATCGTGGTTTTTGCCCAGTCGGATATGCAGCACTCCGACGCGCAAAAGTCCTCCGTGACTCCTGTGCCGTCCGAGGCGCAGAAGTCCTTCGCAACTATGAAAAGCCTGGCCGGAGAGTGGGAAGGCCCCGTCGCCGTCCCGGAAGTGCCGGCGATGTCAAACGGCAAGCCGCTCCACGTATCGATGCGCGTAACCTCCAGGGGCAACACGCTCGTGCACGAACTTCAGGAAGCAGGAACGCCCTTGGATCCGGCCAAGTACGACCATCCGGTCACGATGCTTTACCTCGACGGAGACCAACTCACGCTCGTCCACTATTGTGACGCTGGCAATCGCCCGCGCATGACCGGCAAGATGTCTCCCGACGGCAAGACGGTCGAGTTCGAGTTCAAGGACATCAGCGGAAGCCCGGAGTATCACATGCACCATTCCGTCTTCACCATCATCGACGCCAACCATCACACCGAGGATTGGACGTTCATGATGAAGGACAAGCCGATCCACGCCCACTTCGATCTGCACCGGACGAATTGAAGCGCCCCGTATCTCTGTTAAGGTCTACTTGGAAAACCTGATGGACCGTGAGTGGAATGACAGTCAGCCGATCTACCGCCAGCTTCGCGACCGCGTGGTCGCGATGATACTCGACGGCGTACTCAAAGAGGGCGATCCCCTGCCCTCCGTGCGCACGGTCGCGGCCGAATATCGGGTCAATCCGCTCACGGTTCTGAAGGGCTATCAGCAACTGGTGGACGAAGGGCTGGTCGAAACCAAACGAGGCCGCGGCATGTTCATCAATGAGGGCGCACGCCGTTTGTTGTTGAAAGGTGAGCGGCAAAAATTTCTTGGCGAGGAATGGCCCAGGATCCACGCCACCATTCAGCGGCTCGGCCTGACGGCGGAAGAACTTCTGAACGGCAACCGAACCCGCCCGGCATCGTCAGAGACTGCGCCGTCTAGTGCGCCGTCCAGCGCGACGTCCAGCGCGATGTCCAGTGCGCCGCCCGACGCTGCAGAGGAGGACCCCAAGCCATGACCGTCATCGAAGCCCACGGCCTGCGCAAGTCTTTCGGCCCAACCATCGCGCTCGACGGTGTCGACTTGCATATCGAAGAGGGCCGCATCCTCGGACTCATCGGCCCCAACGGCGCAGGCAAGACCACCGCGCTCAACGCGATTCTCGGTCTCACCCCATATCAGGGAGAACTGCGTGTGCTCGGACGCGACCCCTGGACCGAGCGCGATCGGCTCATGCGCGACGTCTCGTTCATTGCCGACGTAGCCGTGCTCCCGCGCTGGGCGCGAGTTTCACATCTGCTGGACTACGTCGCCGGCGTGCATCCAAGATTCGACCGCGCCAAGGCCGAAGGTTTTCTGGCGAAGACCACCATCCACCGCGCCAGCAGGGTCCGCGAGTTGTCGAAGGGCATGGTGACCCAGTTGCACCTGGCCCTGGTCATGGCCATCGACGCAAAATTGCTGGTACTCGACGAACCGACGCTTGGCCTCGACATCCTCTTCCGCAAACAGTTCTACGATTCCCTGCTGAACGATTACTTCGATCGCAATCGCACGATCATTGTGGCGACACACCAGGTAGAAGAAATCGAGCACATCCTCACCGATGTCATGTTCATCGACCGCGGACGCGTCGTCTTCAATCGCAGCATGGAAGACTTGGAGTCGCGTTATCTGGAAGTGATGGTGCGCCCCGAGCAGGCCGCGGCGGCACGAGCCCTCAAGCCGATGGACGAGCGCCAGGCGATCGGTGGCAGCATCCTGCTCTTCGATCTAAAGCTCGATGGGACGGATCGACGGCAATTAGATGGTCAGAATTTAGATCGTCAGCGGTTGGCAGCGCTCGGCGACGTGCGCACGCCCAGCATCGCCGACCTCTTCGTTGCCGTCTTGACGAATAAACAGGCGGGCCCGACGCAAGGAGCAGCCAGATGAATACGCAATCGAACGCCATGCACGAGTCTCCGCTCGACTCGCAGCCAATCGCGCCCGCGGCCCTGTCGGAGACTCGGCCCATGTACTGGTCGACAATGTACTGGTCGATTAGACGCGAGTTATCGGAGAACCGTTCCATCTATGTCGCGCCGCTGGCGGTCGCCGTAGTTGCTCTGTTCGGATTCTCTCTAAGCTCCATCGCCGGTATCTGGGAGCAGCAACTAAGTCTCAATCCGGCGCACCCTCAAGCCCCCTACGAGATGTCGGCAGGCTTAATGATGCTTACTGGCATCGTAGTAAGTGTGTTTTATTGTCTCGACGCGCTGCACGGCGAGCGCCGCGACCGCAGCATTCTTTTCTGGAAGTCGCTGCCCGTGTCCGATGCCACCACCGTGCTTGCGAAAGCGAGTATTCCGCTCATTATTCTGCCACTGCTGACCGTTGCGATCACCATCGCCATGCAGTGGCTCATGCTGCTGCTGAGCAGCGCCGTAGTGCTGGTAAGCGGTCTAAGTATAGCGACGTTGTGGACCAAGTTATCGTTTCTACGAATGTCCTGGCTGCTGCTGTACCACGTTCTCACCGCCCATGCGCTCTGGCCCGCACCAGTTTATTGCTGGCTGCTGCTCGTATCAGGATGGCCGCGCCGGGCGACATTTCTATGGGCAGCCTTGCCCCTGCTAGCAATTGCCGGAGTCGAGCAGATCGCCTTCCACACCTGGCATTTCGCAACCCTGGTGGGATCCCGACTGATCGGCGCTGCACCAGCCGTCTCGACATCGCCAGATATGTTTCCCACCGACCCCATGACCCATATCGCCCCCGCTGATTTCCTGAGCACCCCCGGCCTATGGATCGGCCTCGCACTAGCCGCAGCCTTCCTCGCCGCAGCCGTCCGTCTGCGCCGCTACCAAGGACCGATCTAAGCCGGCAGGTCGCATTACTCTTCAATCTCTACATCACCTCTACATCGCAATCTCTAAATCGCGCGGGTGGCCCACTTCTATTTCGCGAGAACCTCATCGATTAAAGTCGGCAGAGAAATAACTGGGGGTGCCCCACGTCTCGCGATTTTCGAGACGTGGGCTTAACAACTTCATGCGGCGAATTCTCGATCACCCCCCAATTTTTCATCACATCCAGCCAGTGACCGCCATCACAGACGCACCACCCGCAATGTCTGAAAATGGAAACAATTATGATCGGCGAAGGCAGAACCGTGTCCGTCCTCAGGAGATGTCGACGCCCCTCCACAGTCCCTTTGTCAGGCAAGGTATTTCGCCGCTAACTCCTTATTCCAGAATATTTTGCGTGTAAGTATAGATTTATCAATGCTTTAACCAAAAATGCTAGGGGGGGAGGGGGTATGCAAATCAACAAAAATGACCCTCAAACCCAAGTAAACAAAGAGCAAAATGTGAAATCGGAAGCGAACGGTTTTTGCTAAGAGTTTGGCCTTCTCCGTGTCTCCGTGACTCCGTGATGGAAGCTGAATTTAGGACCCGACCGACTGATCGCAACGTGGGCTTTGCCTTTCACGACGCCGTATAATAATCGGGTCCTCATAACAGGAGATTCCATCATGGCCACTCTTACCGAAGTCCCGACTCAAACCCCGACCCAAATAAAGACCCGCACCGAATCCGACAGCATGGGCAAAATCGAAGTACCCGCAAACGTTTATTGGGGAGCGCAGACGCAGCGCTCGCTGCTGCATTTTGATATTGGGCGTGACGTCATGCCTCCGGAGCTGATTCACGCTTTTGGCATCCTCAAGAAGGCTTGCGCGCTGGTCAATCAGGATCTCGGCAAACTTCCACCGGACATCGCGAAGTTAGTCGTGCAAGCCGCCGACGAAGTCGTCGCCGGCAAACTGGATGACCAGTTTCCGCTGCGCATCTGGCAAACCGGTTCAGGCACGCAGACCAACATGAATGTGAATGAGGTCATCTCGAATCGCGCCATCGAGTTGGCTGGCGGTGCTATGGGATCGAAGAAACCCGTGCATCCGAATGATCACGTCAATATGTCGCAGTCATCGAACGACACGTTTCCGGCGGCGATGCACATCGCCGCGGCGATGCGAGTGAAGAACGACTTGATTCCGGCGGTTAAGACGGTGCGCGATGCGATCGCCGCCAAGGCTCGGGAGTTTGACTCGGTGGTGAAGATCGGACGCACGCATCTGCAGGATGCTGTCCCTCTAACGATTGGGCAGGAGTTTGGCGGATGGGCCAGTTTGCTGGACCGCGACATCAAGCGGCTGGAACTCGTGCTCGACGGCCTTTACGATCTGGCGATTGGCGGAACGGCGGTTGGGACAGGTCTGAATACGCATCCGGAATTTGCCGAGCGCGCCGCCGCCAAGATCGCCGAACTCACCGGACTTCCCTTCCGTTCGCATCCCAATAAATTCGCCGCGCTGTCAGCGCACGATGAGATCGTGTTTGCCCAAGGCGCAATGGAAACCTTGGCCGCTTCGTTCATGAAGATCTCGAACGATATTCGCTGGCTGGCTTCCGGTCCGCGCTGCGGCCTCGGCGAGCTGGTGATCCCGGAGAACGAGCCGGGATCGTCGATCATGCCCGGCAAAGTCAATCCCACGCAATGCGAGGCCATGACAATGGTCTGCGTGCAGGTGCATGGCGCCACCGCTGCGGTAGGATTCGCCGGATCGCAGGGCAATTTTGAACTCAACGTCTTCAAGCCGGTGCTTATCTACAATTTTCTGCACTCGGTCACTCTGATTACCGACGCCTGCCACGGCTACGTGGAGTACATGGTCAAGGGCATTGAAGTCGATCGCGCCAAGGTGGACTTTTACGTCAAGAATTCGCTGATGCTGGTGACGGCGCTCGCTCCGAAAGTGGGATACGACAAAGCCGCGCAGATTGCGCACACGGCGCACGTCGAGAAGAGCAGCTTGCTGGATGCTGCTTTGAAGCTGGGATATCTTACTCGCGAGGAATTTGACCTGCTGATGAAGCCGGAGAAGATGACGCGGCCGTAAGTCAATCGGGTCATCGGGTGATCGGGCCATCGGGTGATTGAAGGTCCGAGATCAACAGCAAGGCTGCGGGCGGAGGCCCTTTCGGCTCCGCTCAGGGCAGATCCGCTCCGCACGGGTTGTTACTGCTTCTTCAAAAACCGTCTTCGATTCAGGTGAGTGGACGCAGTCGGTTCGATGTCATCGTACTTGAGCACGCTGATCGAGCCATCCACCTCTAACACCGCTAGCGCCGCGTCTTTGTAGGTGCCAACGCCGTGCTCGCGGAGCGCGCGTTGCAGTTCGTCCATGCTGACGTGCTCTCTGGCCATGTGCGATTCGATGACCTCGCCATCGTGTACCAGCAGACTTGGCTGTCCCTGAATATATTTTCGGAAGCGGCGGTTCGCGCCCGAAAGTTCGGCGACTAAATAATTCAGGACCAGCAGTGTAGTAGCGGCGACCGCGCCTCCGGCTAAAGACGTGTCAGGACCAGTCATGGCGTTTTGCACGGAGTTCGAAATCAGCAGAAGCAGCGTGAGGTCGAACGGCGTCATCTGCCCGACTTCCCTCTTGCCGCTAATGCGGATTCCAATCAGCACAAGAAGGTAGATGGCTCCGGTGCGAAGCGCGATCTCCACGAGCGTGTGCAGGTTTGCCGGCAGCATGGGAAGGTTAGAGGTTAGAGGTCAGTTTGCAGAGGTGAAAGAAACTCACCCCATAGAGATAGCTGACGATCATGAGATTGAACGTCTGCAATCTGACCTCGAACCTCTGACCTCATGACTACTGCGGCGTCGCGGTAATCGGCACCGGCGCATTCTTGGGCGTACTCAGGTACCCGGTGATCTTGTTCTTGTCCACCGTCCAGACCACAAGTTCGTAGAGCATATGATCGCGTCCGGTATAGAACTGCACCGGTTCGCTCTGGTTCTTATCCTTTTTCTCGATGGTCTTGTCGTCGGCGGTGACGTCTAATGAATACTTGCCACGTTTCGGATCGGTCTTCTTCAGTTGCAGCGCCACCGTCGAGAACGCCTGCGGCTTGGCCCCCTTCAGCAAAGTGACGTCATAGTACTGGCGGTCGCCTTTGTGCTTGAGGGCTTCCAGATCGCCGCGCGTGTTGGCGATCAGACCGCTCTGCACGCCCAGGTCACCAATGGTGTTCTGCAGTTTCGAGATGGTCGCTTCAAGCGAGGACTTGGTAGCGGCTACGTCGGTCTTGACGCCGCCGACATCGGTCTTCACCGATCCCACTTCTCCGGAAACGGCGCTTACATCTTTCTTCTCCTGTTCCGCCTGCTCCGCGATGCGCGCCGCCGCGGCTTGCTGCTCACGCTGCAACTCGCCCGCACGCGTCGCCAGTTCTTTCTTGGTCATGCCCAGTTGACGGGCGAGCGTCTCCGAATCCGCTTCGGCCGCCTGCATGCGCTTGGTCAGATCGCCGATTTGCTTTTGGCTGGCAGCTTGATCCTGCGTGAGCTTCTCGATCTTAGTGTGATGATCGTAAGCGAAAAATACCGAGGCGCCGACAAAGACAATGGCCAGCGCGATGAGGATCCATTTGCCGGCATTGCTTTGCGGCTCGGGATGGTAAACGGTCGCTTGCTCGCCTTCGGACATGAGAGGTCTCCGGTTGAAGTGGAATATAGATATTGTTTGTGAGATGCGTGCTGCTGTCAATTGCGTTGCAGGTTCAGCGCGTAACGCAGACATTTCGGCGGGCGCTTACGGCAGGCTCTCGAAAAAAGCCTGGCGTGAAGCCATTCCCAACCCAAACCGATCTATGGGAAAGGTGCTAGGTGGTAAGCGCTGGTTCCAGCGCGCCTGGGCAGTGGTGACGCAGTGCCACGTTCATGAAGACGTTTCCACTGGCGGTATTAAAGACCATGACCAGGGCTTCGGTATCTTCACTGCTTTTGCTGCCTTGTGCGGAGGTGTGCAGGGTAGGCGGATGAACATGAAAATGAAATCCCTGGTCGTTGAGAGTGGTGACGGCGTTGCCGATGATCTGGTTGGCAAGCTCACAGACGGCCTCGCGCACCAGCTCTTCGTCGGTCTCGGAGACTTCAACGCCAGCCAGTCGGCTGGCAAGTTGCAATGCCGCTCTCACCTCCACATCAAAAATGATGCGGCCTTCGATCTCACCGGTGAGGTTAACCTCGGCAGCGATGCCGTTCCGCCGGTACGCTTCTTGTTCCATGCTGAGGTTCTCGATGGAAACCGGCGACTCCAGTCCCTGAGCCAGGACGGCATCGGTCGAGTTAATGAAAGGCTGAATCAGATCCATCCGCATTGACTATGCCCCGGCGCCCTTGCTCCGCGTGGTTGTTCCATCGTCCAGCATCACGTACTTGATAACTTCATAGAGAACTTCCGGCTTCACTGGTTTCTGCACGAAGTGCCGGGCGCCGCGCTGCAGGGCGGCGACGATATTTTCCTGGTAGCCGACCGATGACACCATAACGATGCGCGCCCCGGGATGGTCGCGCACGATCTTTTCCGCCGCCTCGATGCCTTCCATCTGCGGCATGGTGATATCCATCAGAACGATGTCGGGCGTGACCCGTTCGTACTCGCTGATCGCCGAGACCCCGTCGCCAGCCTCGCCGACGATTTGCCCACCGAAGGTTTCCACCATTCGGGCCAGGTTCTTGCGGGCGAACACGGAGTCATCCACAATCAGATAACGCACCGGTTGTCCGTCTTCGCTCCGCGTTACGGGCGCAAACTTTTCCATGGCACTTCTCCCCAACTATCTTAATCACGAACTCCGGGCGCCGAGTAGGTAACTCTAGTTACTTCCGGCACCTGTCGCCCGCTTGACCTCGTTGGCGTCCCCCTTGTTGGAATCCCTCCGGCTGCCGTCGCTGGCGCATTCTGCCTGCATGATGCCCGGCAAATCCTGGAGATCCGCGACCCGCATGGCGAAGCCGCGTTCGATCGCCGCTTTGGGCATGCCGAAGACCACGCATGTCTCCTTGCTCTGGGCCACCGTGAATCCCCCGGCCGCCCGGATCGCGCCCAAACCGACTGCCCCGTCCTCTCCCATGCCGGTCATGAGCAACCCCATGGCCTGCGAGCCGAACTCTCCAGCCACGCTGCGGAACAGCACATCCACCGACGGACGGTGTCCATTGACCGGAGCCTCGTCCCCCAGCAACACCACGTTGCCGAGCGGCAGCCTTTTCACTTTCATGTGCCGGTTTCCCGGACAAATCAGGGCCCGTCCCGCCACCAACAGGTCGCCCGCTTGCGCTTCCTTCACGCGGATGGGGCAACTCTCATCCAACCGCTTGGCAAACAGTTCTGTGAACCCGTCCGGCATGTGCTGCACCACCAGGATGCTGCCTGAAAATTCTGTCGGCAGTTTCGAGAATAAGTACTGCAGGGCGTTCGGTCCGCCGGTGGAGATGCCGATCGCAATAATGTGGGTCGGCGCGACGGGCCGCAGTTTGCCGTGCGGCGTCCCGGGTAGATCCGCCGGCAGAAACTGAGGCTGCACGCCCGCGCTGAGCGCCGCCGCCCGGATCTTTTTGATCAACTCGCCGGCAATCTCAGGCATGCACGCAGAACCGTCCTTCGGCTTGGCTACAAAGTCGAATGCGCCCAGGGTCAGCGCTTTTAGGGTGATTGCCGCCCCGGCGGTGCTGTGCGAGCTGACCACAATTACCGGCAGACGCCAGCGCCGCATGATTTCTTTCAGCGTGTCGATGCCGTTCAGTCCGGGCATTTCGAGGTCGAGCGTCACCACGTGCGGCGATAGTTCCTCGATCTTCTTCAGGGCAAAGTGGCCGTCCATCGCCGTACCCACCACCTGGATCGAGTCATCCTGTTCGAGGATCTGGGGAATCAGCTTGCGCATCAGGGCCGAGTCATCCACTACCAGCACCCGCACCGGCGTTTTCATACCAGCCCCCCCGCCGCGCCCCGAGCGCTCAGGTTCGGATCCGCGATACGCGATGCTGTCGATACGACGTTCGACAACAGGCCTGCCATTCGCGGCCCATTCGCCTCCATCCGAGCGCGCGCGAAACGATCCATCAAAGCGATCGTATTCAGGATGAGAACCACGCGCCCGTCGCCGAGAATGGATGCCCCGCTCACCAGGTCGGTGGTGATCGACTGGTCATCGAGGGCCTTGATGACCAGTTCGTCTTCGCCCTCGAGCCCGTCGACGAGTACACCGAACTTGCGCTCTCCGCTGTTGATGACCAGCACGAAGAGCTTGCGTGCCGCCGTTTCCGGCCCGCTTGCGGGTTTGGGTCCAAGGCGCAGCAGAGGCAATACGTCATTGCGCAGTTGCAGCACGTCATAATGCTCTACCTGATGAATCTCCCCCTCCGCCGTGCGCGCGATTTCCGCCACGGCATTCAGCGGCAGGGCGTATAGACGCTGCTCCACCCGGAACATCAAGGCCCGGATGATGGCCAGCGTCAGCGGAAGGCGCAGACGGAAGGTGGTGCCCCGGCCGCGGGCGGTTTCGATCTGCACCGTTCCCTTCAGGCGTCCCAACACACTCTGTACTACATCCAATCCCACACCACGGCCGGAGAGCTCGGTGATTTCTTCCGCGGTCGAGAACCCCGGCTTCAGGATCAGATCCAGAGTCTCGGCCTCGGTGAGGCGCGATGCCTGCTCGGCATTCAGCAGTCCCTGGGACAGAGCGCGCTGGCGGACCTTTTCCGAATCGATGCCCGCTCCGTCGTCGGTAATCTCGATGACCACCTGGTTCCCCTGGTGATACGCGCCCAGCCGCAGCGTCCCCTGCGTTCCCTTTCCGGCTCGCAACCGCTCTTCGGCCGTTTCGATGCCATGGCCGATCGCGTTGCGCACCAGGTGCGTCATGGGCTCGGCAATCGCGTCCAGAATGCTTTTGTCGAGATCCGTTTGCCCGCCCCGGACGACGAGTTGAACTTCTTTCCCGCACTGGCGCCCCACGTCCCGCACAATGCGCGGAAAGCGGCGGAACAACTGGTCGACCGGCACCATGCGAATCTTCATGACCGAACGCTGCAGGTCATTCAAGACCCGGCCCTGGAATGCCATGGCGTCGGCAAACTTTCCCTGCAACCCATCCTTGGGGAAGCGTTGTCCAAATTCCAGAAGCGCCTGTTGCAACATCGATTTCGCCAGGATCAGCTCGCCCACCAGATTGAGTACGCTGTCGATTCTTTCCGCATCCACGCGCAGCAGGTTTTCGGGGCCGCTGGGCGCGAGTACAGCCGCGGCTTCGCCGGTTGCGGCGGCAGCGGTTTCGGCGACCGCGGATGACGTGGCTTCGTTTCCCGGTTCGGAATCGGCCGGAAGCGGCGCGGCTGGCCGCGTCTCGTGCGCAGCCGGCGTCAGTTCAACACCGAGCGTTCGGGTTCGCAGGGGCGTCACGCGAACGGTCGAGGCAATGGTCGGAATGCTGCACTTTGCCCGAATCTGTTCCGCTGGTTTCTCCGACGCAAGCGCCGCTTCGATCTGGGTAATCGCCTCAGGACTGCCTTCGGCCGGATACAGAGCCAGGACGTCGCCGAGTCCGGTGAGCGCCATCTGGATCATCTGGCGTCCGGCGATGGGCATGGCGCAATGGGGATCGATCTGCACCACCACGTGATGAACGCGTTTGCCTTCGGCCGCGGCCCGGGTGATGGCCAATTGCTCGTACTCCGACCAGCGGAGGGTGGTTGCGGCGGCTTTCTTTTTCGACTTTTTTGCTTTCGCTGGGCTCTCCGCCGCCGGGTGCGCCAGACGCGCCATGTCCTCGCGGAAGGACTGAATGGCCGGAAGTTTCGTGCCTTTCCGATACGCCTCCAGCAGCGCTCCGAATACGTCGGCCGCCCGCAATGCGATCTCCGGAACCGAAGCCGCGGCGGCGGTGTTCTCCAGCGTCAGCACATCCTCGAATTCGTGGGCGAGTTCACTGAGTTCCCGGAAGCCGCAAGCCGCCGCGTCGCCTTTCAGTGTATGCACGGTACGGCGCAGGCTGCGCGCCGTCTCGGCGTCGTTCGGCGCTTTTTCCAGCCGCATTGCCTGGTCGTTCAACTCCTGGACCAGTTCCCCGGCGGTTTCGAAGAATAGCTGCTTCAGATCCATCGTCTTATCTTCAGGGGAATCGGTCACGCTTGCACCTCGACTCGCTGGTACGCCGTACCACTATTGCGATGCACCATTTGAAATTTCTCGGTCAGCGACAACAGGCTCTCGGCATGGCCGACAAACAAGTATCCCCGCGCATTGAGGCAACGATAAAACTTCTCCACCAGCCGCTTCTGCTCCGCTTCGTCGAAATACATCATCACGTTGCGGCAGAAAATGACGTCATTCCGCTGCGGCAGGAATTCGGTCTTGAGATTGTGAAAATCGAAGTGCACCAGTTCCTTGACATTCTTCTTCACCGCGTAGCGGTCGCCCGTTTTGTCGAAGTAGCGCAAACGGTAGTGGTAGTCAACGCCCGCCATCTGGTGCTCGCTGTAGGAGGCCTCCTGGGCCGCGCGCAAAACCGAATAGTTGATGTCGCTGGCCAAAATTTCCACTCGCCAGGGCGCGGGCACCAGTGGCTTCGGAACCGGCGCATCGAGGGGCCGCGGATTGCGCATATAGTAGTGGGACAGCGCATCGACCACCTGCATCGTCATGGTGTACGGTTCCTGTCCCGTGGAACAACCCGCGCTCCAGACTCTCAGGTTATAGTCACGGTCCTCCTCCTTGCGCCGGAGAATGTCGTTCATCACGTCCCGCTGAAACAGGTCAAGTTGCGGCTTGTTCCGGAAGAAGCTTGTCTCATTGACGGTCAGGGTTTCGACCAGAAGCGACAGTTCTTGTTTTCCCGGAGGGCTGAGGAGCAGGCGATAGTAGCTGTAAAACGAATCCTGCTGGCATTCCTTCATCCGCCGCTGTAAGCGGTCTTGCAGGAAGGCGGTGCGCCGTTCATCGAAGTGCATGCCGCACTCCTGGTAAACCAGCGCCTGCAGCATTTTCAATTCCGATTCGGTGAGGGCGGCGGTTGGCTCGGCTGTGTTCATGTGGGTTCGGTTCGTCTGCCTATTTCCCGGCCGCTACGGTTTTAGCTGCTGGCATCTCTACCCGCTGGTCGGACGAGGGTTCGTTCCCTTCCTTGGGCGCCGCCAATACCTTGTCGATGTCCAGCAGAATGATCAGCCGTCCCTGATACTTGCCCAGGCCGGTCACACAGTCCAATCCACCCTCCCGCATCATGGCGGGGGCGACTTCGATTTCGCTCTCCGGAATTTTCAGGACCTCCGAAGCGGCATCGACAATCATGCCCGCGAGCCGGCCGCGGTGTTCCACGACCAGAATGCGGCTGCGCCGGTCGAGTCCGGTGGCGGGTTGCCCGAAGCGCTTCCGCAGATCCACCACCGAAACAATCTTCCCGCGCAGGTTGATGACGCCTTCGAGATAATCGGGCGCGTCGGGCACGGCGGTGATTTCCGGCACGCGGACGATCTCATGCAGCGACTCGATGGGTACGCCGTAGGTCTCGCGGCCCACTCGGAAGCCCACAACATGTGTTTCCCGGCTCATCGATGGAGTTCCTTCAACGCGCTCCGGCCGCCGCGCCCCGGGCTGAGTTCCCGAGTCCGATCGTGCCGTTGTTCGTTTTATCGTTGGTTCTATCGTTCGCCCTGGCGTCGGACTGCAGCGAAAAGCGGTCCATCGAATCCAGCAGGCCGCGCGACATCTTCGACATCTGATCGGAGGAAGCGGCCAGTTCCGTGGAACTCGAGGTGGACGATTGCACCAACTCGCGCATTCGCTCCATGGCCTGCACCACCGCCTGCGCCCCGGAAGCCTGCTCCTCCACCGCCGAGTTGATCTCGTGGGTGATTTCGTTCAAGCGCGTGGTGGCGCGCGCGATCTGCGCCGAGCCGTTCGACTGCTCGTTGGTGGCCGCCCCGATCTCCTGCGCGAACTTGTACACCTCGGTGACCACGTTGGAAATCTTCCGCAGCGCGCCGTTCAGTTCCTGCCCCAGATTCAGTCCTTCGTTCACGATGGTCGTGCTCTTTTCCATGTTATCGACGGCTTTGCGGGCTTCTTTCTGAATGCTTTCGATCAGCTCGGAAATTTCTTTGGTCGACTGCGCCGACTTCTCCGCCAGTTTGCGGACTTCATCGGCCACCACCGCGAATCCCAAGCCGTGTTCACCGGCGCGCGCCGCTTCGATGGCGGCGTTCAGGGCGAGCAGATTGGTCTGCTCCGCCAGATCGTCGATGACTTCGACGATCTTGCCGATATCGTCCGCGCGTCCGCCCAGCGCGTCGATGATCTCGCCGGAAGCGCGGATCGTGGTGTTGATCCGGTTCAGGCCATCGGTTGCCTTCTCCATGGTGCCGATGCCGCTATGCACTTCTTCCCGCGAACGGTTCGAAATATCGAGCAGCACCTTGGACGTGTCCGCCACCCGCTGGATCGAAGTCACCATCTGGTCGATGGAAGCCGAAGTCTCACTGACGCTCGAAGCCTGCGTTTGCGTGCTCTTCACCATGTTCTGCACGTTCACGCTCATTTCGTGCATGGTGCTGGTGACTTCATCGATGGCGGAAGAAGTCTGCAGGCTGTTTCTGGCCGACTCATCGGAAGCGGTGGCCACTTCGGTGGAAGCGGTGGCCACCTGAGAGGCGGCCTCGCGTACGTTGCGCACCAGCCCGCGCAGACCTTCCACCATGCGTGTGAATGCGTTGGCGAGCGTGTCATTGGGTGAGCGGGGATGGACTTCGACCGACAGGTTGCCGCCAGCGATCGCTTCGGAAACCGCGGCCATTTCCTTCAGGTACTTCACCATGGAATCGAACGTCCGGGCCAGTTGCCCGATCTCGTCCTTCCCATGAATGTCAATATTGTGTTCCAGGTCGCCCGACTGGCCGATCTGGCCAGCCACGTCCATCAAGCGGCCCAGCGGCTGGGTGATTCCGCTGGCCGTCCGGTAGGCAATGAAGATGCCCAAGCCTACCGCGAATAGAGAACTGATCACCGCTACCAGAATTGTGCCGGTTGCGGCCAGTTCATCGGAGTGGCGCCGCTCGTCCAGTTGTTCGCGGTTTTCATGATCTACCTCGTCGAGAACCTCGCTCGAACGCGAGATCCAGGAGTTCGGGTCCTTTTGCAGATAGAAAATCTGCAGTTCCGCTACCGTCGCATTGCCATTGTCCACGGCCCGGCGCTTGTCCACCAGCGGGTTGGCAAATTCGTTGCTCCACGCCTGCTCCAGCCCTTCCATTTTGTCCAGGCTGTTGTGCTGGGACGCGGAATTCGCCAACTCTTGCGCATGGTGCACGGCGTCAATCAACCGTCGCACGCCGCCAGTCATTTCCTCGACTTCGCGGGTGTCCCCGCTGAGCAGGTAGTGCTGCAAGTGAAGCCGGTTCTGCATCATCTGGAAGCGCACCGACGCCGTCGCCTCGGTCATGTCGATCGAACGCTGCGCCGCCGCCTTGGTCTCATGCTCGCGATGCACGCCGTACAGGTTGATCGCAAGCAGCACCAGGACCGTCGCCAGAATGATGCCGAAACTCACGTAGAGCTTCTTTCCTATATTCATACCCAACCTTCCTCAGCCACGCTTCGGTTCCCACTCGCCCATTACTGTGTGGGATCAAAACGGAAGACCACAATGCCCGTCGATTCTGCCGGACCAGCCTCGTAACGCCATTTTCTGACCGCATCCAGCGCAGCACCCGCTAACACCGGATGTCCTCCCAGCAGCTTCGCGTCTTTGACCGACCCGTTCGCAGCCACCGTCAACTGGACCCTCACCACTCCGGTGAGGTTCATGCGCTTGGCCAGTTCCGGATACACCGGCGCCACTTTGCTCTTGGCTTTCCGGGTGATTTCTTCCTGTCCCCAACTCAGAGAAGCGCTGCTCGTGGCCCATCCACCAAGCAGCAGCAGACCCACCGCAAAAACACGGTTTAGGGTTTGACCAGCCAAGCTGCTTCCTCTCCTCATCGCTCTTTGTCGCTCTTTCCTCCGCTTATAGTCGGGCAACTGCCATGCTCGCGCATACCAAAAGTTCCTTCTCCGCATTACTTCGGTGATAAGTACATCGGGTGATCGGGCGATATCAAGACTTTGCCTTTGAACTTCGATCCCCCGATGGCAAATTGAGACCTGTGTATCACTTTGGTGACGTTTCCCAACTAGGCACTACCACCTCCTATTTCCTTGACTCAATTTGAGAATCCAGCGTAGGTTCTAAATGTAATTCAATTGTTTTCAACCGCTTAGCTATGCGATTGGGTGCGCACTGACGACTCATACCGGAAATTCGTGGCCAAGCGATGCGTCTCAGTCTGACGAGGCGTTCCAAAAGCTTCTACTGGAGCTTTCCCGGGCCGCCTTTCAGAGCAGCGATCCGAGCCAGCTCATCCGGTCGTTTTGTGTTCTGACTCGCGCTTTCTTCCACGCGAGCGGCGCCTACTATTGGAGCCGAACGGCGGACGGGGAGCTGATTGGAGCCGAAGCGGACGCCGAGGGCGAAGAGGCCGAATCTTTCCGTGGAATTCAGCGGGCAGTCGGCGACCCGTCGATCGCTATGGAAGCGGTGCAGAAGCGTCGCCCCTTTTTCGTAAATCGCCTGAACGCCGCGCGTTATCCCTGGCTAGCTTCTACTCAGGCCCATTCCGCCCTGGCCGCGCCGCTGCTGGTTTCAGGGGAAGTGGTTGGAGCCATCACCTTTCTGAAAAGCGCGCCGGGCGCAGGTTTTGACGACGGTGCGCTAGCCAAGGTCACCATTCTGGCGGCGCAGCTCGGCACGGCGCTTGAGGCCCTGCGCTTGAATCAGCTTTCCCGTGAAGAGCATCGCCGCGCCAGCATTCTGGTCGAGGTCGCTACCGCTCTGCATGGCTTGCCTGACGCCGCAGCGGTGATGGAGAGCATCGCCGACCGGCTCCGCGTGCTGCTGCGTTCGACCGCGGTGTTGGTCCTCGTTCAACAGGAAAAATTATTCCAGTTGCAGGCAGTGTCGACCGAGTCTGTCCAACTCGCTCGTTCCATTCGGTCGCGTTTTCAGCACAATCAACTTCGATCTTCCCTGGAGGTCGCGACCCGTGCCGTCGCTGCCGGTGAACGCATCACCGTCAGCATCGATGCCACGTCCCACTTTGGAGAAGATTCGCCTCCCGGAGTCCTCATCGCAGCTCCCTTCCGCACCTCGCGCTCGCATGGCGCGATTCTGGTCTATCCCCGTCTCGGCCAACCGTTTACGCAGGAAGACAAAACTCTGGTCTCGGCCCTGGCCGGGTTTGGCGCGGTCGCCATCGCCAATGCCGAACTCCACGGAGTGGCTCGCGCGCAGGCCCACGAACTGCACGAGATCCTCGAGATTTCCTTCGAGCTCGGCTCGGCCGGAAAGCTCGAAGAATTCATGCAAACCTCCGTGGTTCGAGCCGCCGCTTTCCTGGGCTTCCGGCGCTGTTTCATCGGCCTCATCGAAAATGACACTTTCCACGTTCGATGGGGAGTGGAAAACGGCGTGGCGCGTCCCGTTGATATTCCGCTCCACGATAGCGTTGCGACGCAAGCACTGAAGCAAAAGAATGTCTTCGTCACCGACGACGCTTCTACAACTCCCGGCGCTGATATGGATTTCGTTGCCGCTTTCCAGATCCGCCAACTCCTGGCCGTCCCGCTGCTCGGTTCGACCGGCGATGTGCTGGGAATGTTCGGAGTGCTCGATCGCATCGAACCCGGGCCGATCAACGACGAGGACGTGCGCCGCGCCCGCGCTCTGGCCGCGCAGATTGCCATCGCTCTTGAACTGACCCAAAACCTGCACCAATCCGAGGAGCATCGCCGCCGCGCCGAAGCCCTGGTCACCATCGCTCTGGAACTGAATACCGTCCTGCATCTGCCCGACTTCATGCGCAGCTTCGCGCAACGCGCCTCAGGTCTGATCGGAGGCCATTCTGTCGCTCTACAAGTGCAGAGCGCGGATCCGGATACAGTGCTGCTGAGCGTCGACCCGGAAGGGGGATCTTCTGAGGTAAACGACCAGCACCTGCTCCACCGCTTCAGCCGGGCGCTTGCCGCAGCCCTGCCGAAATATCCCACCGACATTGAATTCGCCCCCGCCGCCGATATCCTGGGGACCGCTCTTGCCTCCAGTCTCGGATGGACGGACTGTACGTTGGTCCGGCTGGCGGGATCGTCGGGAGAAATGGTGGGCGTGCTTTGCATCGCCGACCGGGGCGCGCCTCCCTCCCCGGACGATCGCCTCTTGCTGCGCGCCATCGCCGGACACGCCAGCATCGCGCTCGAGAATGCCTGCCTGTTTACTCGCATGCAGCAGGCCAATCGCCACTGGCTGGAAATCTTCGATGCCATTAGCGACTTTATCGTGGTCCACGACGAGCAGCACAATATTCTCCGTGTCAATCGCTCTCTGGCCGACTTCGTTGGCATCGCCCCCGATCAACTGATTGGCGTCAACATGCGCGCGCTTGAAGCGCTTTCCGCCGGCGCTTCGCCGCACTCCTGTCCTTTTTGCCGCAGTGGTGAAGGACTCGATGAATATGTGCATCCCTCGCTCGAGCGCACGTACCTGATTTCCACCTCGCGCATCCATGCCGCCAGCAGCGCCCAGTTGCAGATCGTGCACGTGCTCAAGGACATCACCGACCGGCGCGAGGCCGAGCGCCGCTATCGCGAACTGTTCGATAATATTCAGGAAGGGATTTTCTTCTCCACACCCCAGGGGCGCTTTGTGGAAGTCAACGACGCGCTGGTTCGCATCCTCGGCTATAGCAGCCGGGAGGAAGTCATTCAGCTCGACATTCCCACCCAGGTTTATTTTTCTCCGCGGCGCCGGGAGGAGCTGACCGAGCAACTCGAACGCGAGAATGGGCTGCGCAATCACGAAGAAGTTTTCCGGCGCATGGATGGATCGCCGGTGCATGTGATCATCAACTGTTTCGGAGTGCGCGATCCGGACGGCAACATTCTGCAGTACCGCGGCCTGATGCTTGACATTACCGGCCTCCGCCAATCGCAGACCGAACTCCAGAAAGAGCGCGATTTCTCCGGCAAGATTCTCAGTCACACCCAAAGCCTGATTCTGGTCACGGACACCGAAGGCGTGATCAGTTATGCCAACCGGCGCTGGGGTGGGCTCGGGTTTCAGCAGAACCAGATCGTCGGGCATCTTTTGCCCGACTTGTGCGCGCCCACGCGACGCATCGCGCTTCGCGAGGCGCTGGCCGCCGTGGCGCGGGGCCAGCAGGTGGATAACTTCGATGTGCCCCTGCTTCGCGGCGATGGCGTCAGCGCTCAGTTCTCGGCCAATCTCAGCCCCATCAACGGCGAAGACGGCCGGGTCAGCAGCATTGTGGTCGTGATGACCGACGTGACCGACTCCGCCATGCTGCGCTCCAAGCTCCTGCACGCCGAGAAAATGGCGGCCGTCGGACAGTTGGTCTCCGGCGTCGCCCACGAAGTCAACAATCCCCTCACCGCCATCCTCGGATTTGCCGACCTCCTGATGGAAAATCCCGAGCTTCCGGAAAGCGCGCGCCGCGATCTGCGCGTGATTCTGCAGGAAGCGCAGCGCACCAAGCAGATCGTGCAAAACCTGCTCAGTTTTGCCCGCCAGATGCCGCCGCAGCGCCAGCCGATTCAGGTCAATTCCATCCTGCAGCGCACCGTGCACTTGCGCTCTTACGACTTCATCAGTCACGGCATTCAGGTGATCGAACGTCTCGACGAATCCCTGCCCCAGGTCATCGGAGATTCGCACCAGTTGCAACAGGTGTTTCTCAACATCCTGAACAACGCTTACGACGCTGTCCGGGAAACCACGCGGCCCGCTCGTATCGAGATCATGAGCACTCGCGCCGACGCATTCGTCGAGATTTCCTTTCGCGATAATGGCCCAGGCATCCCCGATCCCGGCCCGATATTCGATCCTTTCTTCACCACCAAGGACGTGGGCAAAGGCACGGGCTTGGGCCTGAGCATCTGTTATGGCATCGTCCGCGAACATGGCGGCGAAATTCTTTGTCACAACAACATTGACTCTGAAGGAGCGACTTTTATCGTTCGCCTTCCGGTGGCCTCCGAGCCGGCATCCTTTGGGGCGGTTGCAGGAGTACATCTAAAATGAGCCAGTCCGGATCTAAGCCAGGAACTAGAACTGCTGTCGCGCCCGTTCTTCTCATCGAGGACGAACCGGCCGTAATGGCTCTGATACGCGCCGTCCTTGAAGGCCACGGATACGCCGTTGTTCCCACCGAATCCGGCGCCGATGCTTTGCGCTTGCTCGAGACCGGCAAGTTTCACGGCGTCGTCTCCGATATGCGAACTCCGGGAGGCGTGGATGGCGCGCAGGTTTATGCCTGGATCGCCGCCCATCGCCCCGAACTGGCCTCCCGCCTGGTGTTCATTACCGGCGACATCGCCAACGAGGAAACCGCTGCCACGCTCCGCCGCACGGGCGCGCCTTGCGTGGAAAAACCCTTTCGTGTGCATGAATTCATTGCCGTGGTCGAGCAGACCCTGGGAAGGGCCGAGTTATGACTCAGACTCTAACGACGCAAAATCTGACGAAAAACGACTTGACGAAAAACGACTTCCGCATCCGACTGCTGATTGTCGATGACGAACAAACCATTCGCCGCCTCTGCATGACCGTCGGAGAATCGCTCGGCTTTGTCTGCCTGGAAGCGGAGAGCGGCGATGCCGCCCTCGCCCTGCTCGAGGAGCAGCCCGTCCATATGGTGCTCACCGACATGGTCATGCCGCGCATGTCTGGAATCGAATTTCTGGAACAGGCGAAGCGGACGTATCCCCGCATCGAAGTCGCGGTCATGACCGGCCATGGATCGGTCGAGACCGCGGTCCAGGCAATGAAGCTGGGCGCTTACGATTACATTGCCAAACCCTTCGCTCCGCTCGATGACTTGCGGCATTTCCTGCGCCGGATGGCTGACAAAGTCCGGCTCGTCGAAGAAAATCTCTATCTCCGCGAACGCTCCGAAACCGAGACTTCCCTGCACGGCATCATCGGCAATTCCACCGGCATTCAGAACGTTCTGCGCCTGATCTCGCGCCTCAAGGACACGCGCACCCCCGTCCTCATTTCGGGCGAAAGCGGAACTGGCAAGGAACTGGTGGCTCGCGCCCTGCATTTTCGCGGCACCATGGCCAATCGCCCCTTCGTCGCCGTCGATTGCGGATCGCTAGTCCCCACCCTCATCGAAAGCGAATTGTTCGGCTACGAAAAAGGCGCCTTCACCGGCGCTCTTCGCTCGAAACAAGGCCTGCTGCAGTCGGCCGATACGGGCACGATTTTTCTGGACGAAGTCGGCGAGCTGCCGCTCGAAATGCAAGCCAAGATTCTGCGCTTTCTGCAGGAAAAAGAAGTCCGTCCGGTGGGCAGCAATCAAAAGGTCAAAGTGGACGTGCGCATCATGGCCGCCACCAACCGCGATCTCGACGCCGAATACAAGAAAGGGACTTTCCGCAAGGATCTCTATTTCCGCCTCAACGTCGTCACCATATCTCTGCCGCCCTTGCGCGAACGCCGTTCCGACATTCCCATCCTGGCGGCATTCTTTCTCGAACGCCTAGCCCCCGGACGCGGCGTTCAGCTCTCCAGCAATGCCATGAAGGCTCTGCTGGAATATGACTGGCCCGGCAATGTCCGCGAACTGGAAAACTGCCTGGAGCGAGCCGTCGCTCTCGGCGATCAGGGCATCATCGAAGTCGATGATTTGCCGCCGGCAATCGCGCATGCGGAGATGCACGCTGAAGGGCTCGATTTGCAAGCCGTTTCTGGCACCGACCTCGAAGACATCGAGCGCGCCACCATCGAGCGCGTCTTCTCCCAAGTGAAGGGAGACAAGGCCCTGGCCGGCAGAATGTTAGGCATTAGCCGTGCCACGCTCTATCGCAAACTCAAGCGCTACCACATAGGAGCGCGCGAGGAACCTCCGCAATCGTCGACGTTGCAATAGCAGCGGGGTCGCTCTGGCCAGCGCGAGCCGGGCCTTCACAAACATTCCATCGATGAATGGTGGAGGCCCGAATTGAGACGAAGGTGTCAATCTGAGACGCCTTCGCCCCAAGCCTGGTGAATTCTCCGATTCCGGCGAATAATGGCGCTCCTTAACTCCCTGTCTTTACTCCACTTACTCATAAGTGCATGACCGTCGCAGGTTTGGCGTAACTCGTGCACCGTTAAATCGCAATAGCAGGATGATTCTGTCGAAAAGCTCTTCCACCCCCGGGAAGAGACAAGATTCGTCTGCTTCCAGCTAAAGCGACCGAGGTCTCACCGTGCCCAATCAAGCGATGACTCATGCTCTCGAACAGGACATCGTAAGCCGTCTGGCCCGGTTCTTTCCCGAAGCTACGCCGGTGCGGATTCCCGTCCGGCTGAGCCGCGCCGCGGGTAATGGCATCGGCACCGCCGGGAACGTCGGCAGCGGCCGAGAAAACGCCGGCGGCTTTATTCAGGATACGGTGATCGAGTTCGGCACGCCCCGCGAAGTCCTGTTTATGGTCAAGCGTCCGCTGGAGTTTGCCGATCAAGTCGTGATCGAAAGCAAAGACGGCTCGCTGCATGCCGAAGCCTCCGTGGTCGCGGTTCAATATCACCCGGAGCAAACCGTTGTTGCTGTCCGTTTCCTTAAACATGTTCCCAATTGGATTGTGAAATCATGACTGCGCCCACTCAACCTTCCGTTCCGCCTTCCTATGAAGAGCGGGCAATCACCCTTAGCGCTCTGCAACCCATCTACTCGGCTTTAGTGCGGGAATTTGTGATCGAGGTGCCTGCCTGTCCCATTAAGGACAATCAGGACTTCTCTGCCTCGCCCGAGTCCGTCGATCATGCGGCAGCCTGGTTCCAGCAGGTCGACGTCCAGATCCAGGTGCATCAGTTGCGCCAGTTTCTGCAAAGCACGCCACTGGCGAGCGAACCCGCTTTGCGCCAGCTCCTCATGTATCACCTGCAGAAACCCGCCAAGTCGGCCAGCGACCGCGACAAGACCGATTTTCTGCTGGTCCAATATTTTTCGCTGTGCGCCCCATCGGGCATGGAAGATGCCGACGTCGATCTCGAATACGTTGCTCAAGTACTCGAACCGGTCCTCGGCGCGCAACAACTGAAGCTCCCTGCGTGGCTGAATCCTCTCGAGACCATCGCACAGTCGGCGGCCGGGTGCCAGCGCCTCAGCGAACTGCTCTACAGCGGCATCCTCGAACAAGGACGCAAGCTCAAAACCGATAACGCGGGCCGCTATTTCGAGCCCGCATCCATGGCGGCCTTTGCCCGGTTCAGCTTCATGATCCGGCGGATTTTTTTCCGCCTGATGCACGACGATCTCAATGCCATCCAGGATGGTTTGCGCGAACTTGAGCGCCGCGGCGTCTCCACCGTAGATTGCCGGCGCGCGCAGTTCTCCGCCGATGAACCGGTGTCGCGTCTGCGCATGATCTGCCAGTCCTGGAGAGTCATGTTCCACGCCGAATACTCTTCCGGGCAGCCGCTGCGCATGCTGGTCGACCTCAGAGCCGCAATCGACGACGCGCTTCAGAGCGAGACCCACCAGGTTCCGTTGGCCGCGAATGCCGCTGCCGCCGGATCGGGCGACGGAATCAAGAAATAAATTTCCCGGTAGAGACGAGGCTTGCCCCGTCCTCGCCAGCCATCAGAAACATCAGAAAGCCACGATGAGCGTAAATCGTCCGATTGTCCTGATCATTACCAGCGACCCTGGTTTCTCGCGCGAAATTACAACGCGCTGGCCGCAGGAGCCCCCTCCTCATTCCGGCGCTCCGGATTTCATCGTGCTCGACGCTGCCTTCGCACGCGACCTCAACGGCAGTAACTACGATCTCGCCATCGCCGATACCTCCGCCGATACTTCTAACGATACCTCCAACAATAAAAATCGAGAGCACCCGGCCGCAAACGACAGCGGCGTCGATGTAGAAACGAAGGGTAGAGATAAAGAAAGCGGCGCTTGGATTCACCTGAAGCAGGCGCTCGCCGCCGCGGGAAAGCCAGCCATCATGATTCATTCCAATCCCGCACCCGATTTCCATGACGTCGGGCTCCCCAACAGCCCTGTCCTGGAGTTGCCGCGCGAGTCCCAGCTCTGGCCCGCGATTACCGGTCTTATCGGACGCGAAATTCTGCGCCGCCGCCACGCCGAGGCGCGCGCCTGCGACGCCGAACAAACCTCCGCCGCCGCCCATGCCGACGCCACTCTCGGCCGCTATATGCTGGAGATGCGCACCAACATCAACAACGCTCTCACCACCCTGCTTGGCAATGCCGAACTTATGGCGCTCGAGCCCGGACTGCCCGCGACCGTGCAAGCCCAAGCCGATACCATCCGCAACATGGCCCTGCGCCTTCATGAAATCTTTCGGCGCTTCTCTTCGATCGAAAAAGAACTGACCGTCGACGCGCGCGAGACCAAGAAAACCGCTCACACTGCAGCCGGCAAGCACTAAGGCCATCCACTTCGCAGCTTGACTTATCTTCTGCGCTTGGAGCATGATTCCGCCGACAACCAAGGAGGCTTTTATGCCACTGTTCATGCACCAGGTAGCGTATTCCGCCGAGGGCTGGAACGCTGTGATTTCGCACCCTCAGAACCGGATCGAAGCCGTGCGTGCTGCCATCGAGAAGTTAGGCGGAAAAGTAGTAAGCGGATGGCTCTCGTTCGGGCAATATGATGTTGTAGCGATTACGGAAATGCCGGACCTCGTAGGCGCTGCCGCTATCGGCATGGCATTTGCAGCGGGAGGAGCCTGCAAGAGCGTGCAAACCACTCCATTGCTGACCCAGGAAGAAGGATTGCGGGCGATGAAACAAGCGGCCGAGTGCGGCTATCGTCCAGCCACCACGCGAGCCGCGTAGGAAAACGAATTTGCAGAAGCGGATGCCCGGCATGGGCGCCGCAGAAGACGCGGCAAGCCACGTCTCTACAGGAAAGCTTATTTACGTGCTGAGAACTTTCTCGCGCTCCTCGGCATCCTGGAGTTCCTCGCGCGGCGAACTGGGCAGCGCGAACTCCAGCACTTCGTCGATGGTTTTCACGTAATGGACAGTCAGTCCCGTCAGCTGCTCAGGCGTCAGGTCTTCTTCGACGTTCGTCTTGTTCTCGGCGGGCAGAATCACGTCGTGGACACCGGCGCGTTTGGCGGCCAGCACTTTTTCCTTGATTCCGCCCACGGGCAGGACGTTCCCGCTTAGGGTGATCTCGCCCGTCATCGCAAGCAGCGGACGAACCTGCTTTCCGGTCAGCAACGACACCAGCGCGGTCACGATGGTGACGCCCGCTGACGGACCGTCTTTCGGGATCGCTCCCGCCGGCACGTGAATGTGGATGTCATGGCTGGCGAAAAATTCCTCGTCGATGCCTAAGTGCCTGGCGTTCGAACGCACCCAACTGCGCCCGGCTTGCATCGACTCGCGCATGACGTCCTGAATCTGCCCGGTGATGATCAGATCGCCTTTGCCTTTCATCTGGTTGGCTTCGACGAACAGCACGTCGCCGCCCGATGGCGTCCACGCCAGCCCGACTACCACGCCTGCACGCTTGGTGCGCTCGGCAATTTCGCCCTCGCTGCGCACTTTGATGCCGCCCAGAAATTCCTGGACGATCGCCTCGGTGACCACCAGCTTGTCGGTCTTCCCTTCCGCCAGGCGGCGCGCCTGCTTGCGGCAGATCGTGCCGATGGTGCGTTCCAGGTTGCGGACGCCCGCTTCGCGCGTGTAATGACGGATGATGTAGCTGACCGCCCCCGTCGGAAATTCGATCTGCTCGGGCGTGATCCCGTTTTCTTCGATCTGCCGCGGGATCAGGTACTGGAATGAAATGTGTACCTTCTCTTCCTCGGTATAGCCCTGCAGTTCGATGATCTCCATCCGGTCGCGTAAGGGTTCGGCGATCGGATCGAGCATGTTCGCCGTAGTGATGAACAGCACCTTCGAAAGATCGAAGCTCACGTCCAGATAGTTGTCCCGGAAGGTCGCGTTCTGCTCCGGATCGAGCGCTTCCAGCAATGCCGAAGCCGGATCGCCGCGGAAGTCGCGTCCTACCTTGTCGATTTCATCGAGCATGAATACGGGATCTTTGGTCTCCGCACGGCGGATGCCTTGAATGATCTGTCCCGGCAACGCTCCGATATAGGTGCGGCGATGGCCGCGAATTTCGGCCTCATCGTGCACCCCTCCGAGCGAGAGACGCACGAACTTGCGGCCCAGAGCGCGCGCGATCGATTTGCCCAGCGAAGTCTTGCCCACGCCCGGAGGTCCGACGAAACACAGGATCGGCCCTTTCATGCTCGGCTTCAAACGCCGCACCGACAGGTAGTCGAGGATGCGGTCTTTTACCTTCTGCAAGTCGTAGTGGTCGGCGTCCAGAATCTCTTTCGCCTTCAGGATTTCAATCTCTCCTCCCGAAGTCTTCGCCCAGGGCAGCACGGCCAGCCACTCGATGTAGTTTCGCGTGACCGAATAATCGGCCGCCATCGGCGACATGCGCGCCAGACGCCCTAATTCCTTCAGCGCTTCCTTCTTCACTTCGTCGGGCATGCCGGCCGATTCGATCTTCTGTTTCAGTTCCTCAATGTCGCGCGCGCCTTCGTCCTGCTCGCCGAGTTCCTTCTGGATCGCCTTCATCTGCTCGCGGAGGTAGTATTCGCGCTGCGTCTGCTGCACCCGATCCTGGACTTCCGACTGGATCTTGTTGCGCAGTTGCTGAACTTCAAGTTCCTTGGCCAGATGCTGATTAATTTTCTCCAGACGCACCCGAACGTCGGTCGTCTCCAGCGTCTCCTGCTTGTCAGCGGTCGAAAGCGAGGGCAGCGACGAGGCGATGAAGTCCACCAGGCGTCCCGGCTCTTCGATGTTCATGGCGACGGTCGAAAGTTCATCGGAAAGCGTCGGCGAACCGGCGACGATCTGCTGGAATAACGTCAGCACGTTGCGCTGCAGCGCTTCAATCTCGGAATCCTTGGGAGGAATGATCTCCGGAATCGTGGTTACGCGGGCGCGCATAAATGGCGTGAGCTGCGCGAAATCCGCAAGACGCACCCGCTCCAGACCTTCCGCAAAAACAAACAGGCTCTGGTTCGGCATCTTTACAACTTTGTGGACCACAGCCAGCGTTCCGATGGAGTACAGGTCGGTCGGTTGCGGAGCGTCCACGCGCGCCTCGCGCTGTGCCACGACGACAATGGTCTTGTCTTCGCCGAGCGAATTGATCAGTTGCACAGAACTTTCCCGCCCCACGGTCAAAGGAAGAACCGCGTGGGGGAAAAGGACAGTGTCGCGCACCGGCAAAATGGGCAGCGACCGCTCGGTGGTTTCGTAAGACTGGCCGCTCGAAACAGAATTGGAAATAAGGTCGCTCATGATTTTCCCTTGAGTGAGTTTCGCTCAACTTTTGATGAACGAAACTGCCAAAAAGATGCAAGCCTTCGTGCTAGGCTGTTGAATTCTAGACCTTTTTTGGCCTTTTGCAAGACTCCGAAGGCATTCCGCCCCACTCCGGTAACCTGCCTGCGCTCGTTGAACTCCAGATTACCCGGAAAGCTGCGAAAGACGCTGTGCCATTCCTCACGATGAATTGTGATGAAAAAAACCATCCCCCCGCGCCGGCAATATTCGGAGCTTTATACTGGAGATATGCCCATCAGCCAGAAACAAGTTGCGCGGTAAAATCGAAGAAATTCAACTCGGGGACATCATGGCCCATGTCGTCGTTCGGGTCGGAGACAACCTCATTGAGAGTGCGATAACCCGCCGCAGTGCCGACGAGCTCAGGCTCAAAAAAGGCGACACGGTCGCCGCTGTCATCAAGGCTACCGAAGCCGCGTCTCGAGCATTCGTCATGCTGCCGGATAAATTCCCAGCACCTTCACCAGGTCCGTGATTTCGCCTAGATGGCGCACCGCGTGGCGTAAGGCTTCGTCGTCGCCGCGCAGCAGGTCCACAAAGAACACATATTCCCATGGACGTCCGCGCATGGGCCGCGACTCGATCTTGCTCAAACTGATGTCGCGCAGCGCGAACACGCTGAGCGCCTTGAAAAGCGCACCCGGAATATTCTTCACGCTGAACGCCAGCGATGTCTTGTCCGCATCGCGCGCTGCCCGCGGCTTTCCCCGCTTGATCAGAAAGAAACGCGTAAAGTTCTTCTTGTCGTCCTCAATCCCTGCCTTCAGAAACTTTCCCGTATAAACTTCCGCCGCTCGCCGGCTGGCAATAGCGGCCGCATCGCGCAAGCCCTCCGTTACTACGTGCTTCACGCTTCCCGCCGTATCATAAAACGGCATGGGTTCTAGTTTTGGATTCCTCGCAAACAGGTCGCGGCACTGATCGAGCGCTACCGGGTGCGAGAATACCCGCCGGACATCGTGGAGTTTCGTTGAGGGCAGCGCGATCAGATTATGCACAATGCGCAGCCGAAACTCGCGCACGATGTGAACGTCGCGGCTGAGTAGAAGATCGAAATGTTCGGCGACGGAACCGGCAAGCGAATTCTCGATCGGAATTACCGCGCCGTCGACGGTTCCCCGTTTTACCCGGTCAAACACTTCCAACGACCGCGCGCAAGGCACCACCGCCGCCCGCGGCAACATCGTCTCGGCCGCCTCGTGGCTGAAAGAACCAAGCTCGCCCTGGATCGCAATCTTCATCCAACCACCCAGATCAAACCATCCAGTCCCAGAGGGACTACCCAAACCTCATCGCAAACTCATACGACCGGCAAACGCGCCAGCTCTTTCATCATGACCAAAGCGTCGAGATGGTTGGAATAGTACCCGGCGACGGTCTTTTCCACAAAGTATCCGTGGCGTTTGTAGAAGCGAATCGCAGTTTCATTATTCACCGGCGTCTCCAAGGCCACCGCGACCGCGCCCGTCCGGAGCAATTGCTCTTCCGCGGCCCGCAATAATGCCGAACCGACACCCGCGCGCCGGGCCTCGGCCACCACGTCAATGGTGATAATGTGCCCAGTTTTGCGGCGAGTCTCTGCCACAACGAAACCTAGAATCCCGGTCTCCCCTTCGGCCACCAAGGTAAACGAGCCGGGACGACGCATGTAGAAAGCCATCTCCGGGCGCGAGTACGCCAACTGCGGATCGAAGCAAGCCTGGTCGACCCGCCATAGCGCGTCAAAATCGGCCTTCTCGAATTGACGGATCTGAAACGGCACGCCGCCATTGTAGCGGACTGGGGCGGAAGCGCAGTGATTCGTGCTGCGATGAGAGCGCTGCGCGTGACGATCTACGAGCTTCGGGCATCCAAGATCAACTGCCTAATCGTAGCTCGAATCTCGATGCTCGCGGCCAGGGCGGGAGGCGGCAACTCGATCTTGGCCAAAGCCGTTTGGATTCACTTTTTCCACTGCTTCCCCTTGCGCAGTTGCATCTATAAGAAGTACGATTTCTCCCCAGAGGCGACCGTGGGGCGTTTCCTTCTCATCGACGTTGTCGTAGCGCTCGCCCTCTCCTTGTTCTGGTACGCCTGGTTCGTCCGCTATAACCGAAAGCGCGCCGGCAATGTGCTGCAGTGGGTTGAAGCGGCATGCCTGGGAAAAGGCCGGGTCGTCGAACGGCAATGGCAGGCCAGCAGTTCGCGGCTGAAGGCCACGCTTCATCTTTCTTCACGCTGGTTTGAGAATGCCCATCTCACCATTCTCCTGTTACCGCGTCCGCTCCCGGTGCAGTGGGCTCTGAGCCGCTGGCGCCATCAGCAGGAAACCCTCACCTTCGAAGCCAACATGGGTTTCCCCCCCGGCTTTCATCTCGACATCATCCGGCATCGCTGGTCGGGCCACGCGGGGACGAAGAATTCCACCCGCACTCGGGCCTGGAATATCAGTCGTCCCGGCCCAGTCGTTCTCACCACCAAGGAAGACTGGCCGGTGGAACTAAGTCCGGTGGTGAATGCGCTGACCAACTGGCGCGACAAGGATTTTCTCGGCGTCCGCTTCAACTCCACCTCTCCGCACTTCACCGCCACGGTGGCGCTCGAAAACCTCTCCGATCAAAAAGCCGCGGCCGCTCTACTCGGCCTGTTCCGCGAGTTGGCCGCGAGTTCCTCCGCCAAACAGCACTAGGACATTGAATCACTTAGCGATTGCGTCATTGAGTCGTTAAGACTAATGATCGATAGCTCAGAGGGGACGCACGTTGAGCGAGTGGGCGTAGCCCACTTGACCTATGATCCCACCAATGCTAACCTTCTTTTATGCCCATGTCCGCAGTCATCAAGAACGTCGATTTCCAGTTGGTCTCCGAGTTCGCAAAGCTCGATGCGAAAAAACGCCTGTCGCTGGGAGTGGCTCTCAGTGGCGTTACGGCGTACAACATCTACCGGAACGCTCTCGGCCAACTCATTCTCGATCCGGTCAAGGCCATTCCTGCCTCGGAGATGTGGCTTTACCAGAATGAGCAGGCCCTCGCCAGCGTCAAACAAGGGTTGAGGGAGTCAGCTGAAGGGAAGAGCGTTTATCGCGGCTCGTTTGCCAGGCACGCCAAAAAATAAGCGTGCGACGGAAAATCAAATTCACTCCCACCGCAGATGAGCAGTACACGGCGCTCGAAAATGCTCCATCGAAAACCGCGGTCTTTCGGCAGGTCCGGAAGGCGATCGGGTATTTGGAAATAGATCCGCACCATCCAAGCCTTAATACGCACGAATTCACTTCCCTGACCGGTGCAAAGGGCGAGAGACTCTTCGAGGCGTACGCCCAAAACAACACCGGCGGCGCTTACCGGATTTTTTGGCACTACGGCCCCGATGAAACCAAGCGCAAAAAGCGAACTCCCGTGATCACCATCGTGGCGATCACATCCCATCCCTAGCGATTGAAGCTCGTGAACTCCGAGCCGCTTCACCGTCTGCTAAAAGTCGAAGTCTTCGGGCTGGCAGGTGCAGGGTTTACCGCTGAGCAGCCCATCGTAAAGGCACAAATTCTGCAACAGCGTTTGTTCCGTCGGACTGAGGTTCGCGTCCGCCAGCAAGGTTTCGGTAACGAAGAAAGGACCGGCGACCCCTGGGACAACCGGGTTCCCCGGAGAAAGCGTAACCTTCGTTCCCTGGATATGAGTCATCCATCCATGCAGTCCGGATGTCGGGAAAAGGTTGGTGGGATCGCCAAATCCGTCAGCAACGACCTTGATGACGCCGCGGGTCGGCTTGATGCCGGTCAGGGGGTTGGCGGTGAGGTTCTTATCGACGGATTCCGAAAGCACACCGTCGTTCGAGATGAAGCAACTGCAACATTCCTGCAGTTCCTCGCTGTCATCGAATACGTAGATATCCGCGTACACGTTTGGGACATCGCTATCGCCCAAATGATAGCCATCGTTGATAAGACGCAGCGTCGCATCCGGAGCCAAGGTATTGGCGATGGAGTAATAGGTCACGAAGTAGTAGTCGTAGTCTTGCCCCAAGGCATTTCCCGCCAACATCAGGAGCAGCGCCAGCGTCGGGACGGCTAAGTATCCCAGTCTCTTCAATTGGTTTTGGGCCGTTAGAGCGCCCCTCCGGTCACTGTTGGCACTCTAGCCGTTATGCAGTTCTTTACAATTACCCACGCGACTTAGCCAAACAAAGTAAAACTTCCAGCTAGTGCTTATGGATAGCTCGCGAAACTTTCACAGTCCGATGGGGATCAGTACACAGAATCGGGCATGGTGTTGATTGGCAAAAGAATGGGCGTGAAGAAAGGCAATCCGCGGGCGATGCGATGTGGAGTTTGCGGCTCCCTGCATTCTAGTGCCGGCTGCATCATCGACGAGAGGGTTTGCGCAATCGCGGCAGCACACCAAGCCGTAAATTCTCAGTCCTAATCCGGAGTAGCCCCGAGAAACTCCTCGTGCCCCGCCAGCACCTCATCCAGACGTGTGAGCGTGAAGATCTCCTTCACGCGCGGGGTGAGATTAATGAGCTTCAACCGGCACCTGGCCTTTTTGGCCGAGATGTACACGCCGACGATCATCCCCAGTCCGGAGCTATCGAGGTACTGGACATCGCTGAAGTCGAGCACGAGGTGCTTGTTCTCGGCGATCAGGTTGCGCGCGGCATCGCGCAGCTGAGCGGCGTTTTCCGCGATTATTTTGCCCGAGCAACGAATGGTGGCCTCGGTAGCCGTTTTCTCAGTGACAAGCGTCAGAGTTGTCGTGGACAGCGGATCGGCAGCCATGCGGACCTCCTAAACGGAGCGCTAGCTTATCATGACGCTCAAATGATTGCCATGCAGTGCAATGACCAGACTTCAACAATTGCGCGTGGCCAACTTTTGCCCCGAAGTATTTCAATCAGGGCAGATCGCCTCTGACCGTTGGAACGGCATGGGGCGGGAAATCGGCACAGTTTGTTCCGAGGCACGAACACCGCCGGCCCTTACTGGGAAAATGGAATCCCCCGGAACCTCGTTCATCGTCACGTTACCTCCGCTTGCCCAAGTGAGCAAAATCGAGCAGTTTCCACGTTCTCTCCTCCGCTACGCTTTCCCTGTGCAGATCACCGTCAAACTCATAGCCAACGTGTTCGAGGTCCGCTGCGCCCACTGCCAGAGACTGCTCGACACGCTCAGTAACCGCCGAGACACCTGCTTCCGCGCCGGAGACTTCCTCGATCACGTCTGCGCGGCCCCGGCGCAGCAGCCAGCGTTTCAGGAAAGGATCAACCCGCAGATCGGGCGGTGAGCGACTTATTATGCCCTGCGTCACACATCAATCTTTATTCGATTCTGACAGACGAATCTGGAAAGCATGGAAGGGGTTAATCGACAAGAAAAACAGAACTGCGTCGGAAACTGAAGAAATGCACAGACTGGCTAAGGCGGGCGGCGATAGCAGCCAGGCAATAAAAGAACACACTGCTGCTTGTGCAGAATGCAGCAAATCAGATGATATTACGGCTGACTAACTGTTCCGTTTGAAAGATTGATTGCGAATGGGGAAGGACTAACCAGGTTAGCCAACACCTACCACCGCTCCATCACTCCATAGTTCATTGGGGACGTGCTTTAAGTAGCGGGTCATCGTGCATGACATGTGAATGCATCTGCATTGCCCTGACGGCTTGCGTGCGTTGACTACCAATGTGCTGGTCGAATCGATTGACGTGCTGGTCGAATTGATTGACGTGCTCAAAGTGACCGCAGTCCTGACAAATCAGAACGATGCCTTCCGAGACTCTGCTCATTGCATACATGATTACTCCCTTTTATCGGTAAACTATTCGTCATCAATACAAGGTTTTCTGCATCTTTTTGTGATGCACACCGATTGCAAGCCTATTGTCGTTGCATTCCGTTCGCACCGCCCTCAGAGAACCCACCATTTGCATGTATGTCTCATGCGGTAAGTCCCGGCCCGGATACAGTAATTGAGAGGTAATCGAGACTTCTTTGGCACTGGACGCCTCATAAAGTGCGAAGAGACGGCGTTCTTCGGCATCTTTCTGGAGCTTTGTGTTTAGCGTCATATTGAATCAGATGCTGACAAATGGTATTGGTCCGCACGATAGGCCATTGACCCGAATCGTCGTCACCGAGCGCTTCTCGCGGCACCGGTATCCGGATCTTCATCTTCAGCACGTCGCACCCGTGGTTGATGTTACTAACCCGGTCTCGCCCAGAAACTAGGCCCAGCAACTGCTCCAGCGTCAGATCCTAGGGTAACTCCACGAGTCCGTGCTGCGCTGCCTTTCTCGCAACCGCAGTGCAGGCCACTTCTCAAACGCGAGAAGTGGCGCACCTCCAGTTGTTGTTGTTTCGGTTTTGGGACCACCTGGCTTATAGAAGTCGGCCACCCGCCAGAAATGGCCCGAATTGTCGCCGACCCATTGAGAAGATTGGTGGAGCTAGTCGGGATCGAACCGACGACCTCATCGTTGCGAACGATGCGCTCTCCCAGCTGAGCTATAGCCCCGAACGGCGGGAAAAATCTCTGTCTGATTTTAACAGCGCTCTCTGGATTTCGCCTATATCCGCGAGCGCTCCCGCGCGAAGACTATAATTTAGCCGTGAGTTCTCTAAAGGTAAAACAAGTGGCTTCGGCGGATTTCCCTACTCGTTGGGGGCACTTCCTGATTCATGGGTTTGTGACTAAAGCGACGGCCTCGGGCGACGGCGCCAAGACCGAAGAGGCCGTGGCGCTGGTGATGGGCGAAGTGCATTCCGGATCGCCGCTGGTGCGCATTCACTCGCAGTGTTTGACCGGCGACGTGTTTGGCTCGCTGCGCTGCGATTGCCGCCAGCAACTGGAGATGGCGCTCTCCATGATTGCCAAAGCCGGAGCGGGCGTCCTGATTTACGAGCAGCAGGAGGGCCGCGGCATCGGGCTCATGGCGAAGCTGCAAGCCTATGCGCTCCAGGACAACGGATTTGATACGGTGGAAGCGAACGAGCGCCTCGGATTCAAGCCCGATCAGCGCGAGTTCCTCATGCCGGTGGAAATTCTGAAGGCATTGGACATAAAGCGGGTGCGGCTGCTCTCGAATAATCCCGACAAAGTCGCCGCGCTCGAGCGCGCCGGTATTCACGTGACCGAGCGCGTCCCCTGCGAAGTCGCGCCCACCGCCCACACCGAAGAATATTTGAAGACGAAAAGGGATAAGCTCGGCCATTTATTCAGCACCAGGCGGCAGCATTAGGTTGAGTAATCAGCCGTCAGCGATCAGCCACAGCCGCAAGAAAAACCTGTTTTACCGGATGGCTGGTAGCTGACGGCTGACGGCCGATAGCAGCAGGCGCTCCATTTCCTTCCGATTCTTCACTGGCAGATTCCGAAGCGCGGCTCGCGCCAGCGCCACATAAACTTCGCGGGCTCCGGGATGCTTCTTTAGCACCGCCAGGTGTTTCGCGACTGTTTCCGCGTCTCCGCGAACCAGCGGACCACTGAATGACCGCGCGGGGCCGAGCCGGGAATAGTTTTCCAGAGTCTGCCGGATGATCGGCAGACTCTTGCGGCGTGCATCCTGACGCGTCAAGCCAGCCGCGCGCGCCGCCTCTTCAAGCGTCACCAGAAACGCCAGCAGTAGCGGCGAAGTCAGCGTGGCCCACGCGTGATAGGCGGCTTTGCGCGATGCGGACAATGCGAAGCTCTTTCCACCTAACCCGCGAACAATCTGGCGTGCGACGCGTGTCGCTGCCGCGTCGCCTTCCACAGCAAAAGGCACGCCCTTCAGCGAAGGATGGGCTCCGGCCACGAACGTCATCAGCGGATGCGCCGAGGCGACCGCTACCCCGGCAGTGCGCAAGGGATCAAGTTGGTGGCTGGAGAGCGCTCCGCTGGAGTGCAGGGCAAATCGGACGATGACCTTCTGGCCAATGAGCGCGCGTGCAAGCAAATGGTCGGCCAGAAATGAAGCGGCGTGGCGAATTTCGCGATCGGGAACGCAGAACCATAGCAAGGTCGCGTCCAGCGCGGCGGAATGCGCAGTCACGGCCTGCGCGTCCACCTTGGCAGCGAGGGTGCGCGCACGTCGGAGCGATGACGGCGAATCGCGCGCGATAATCTCTGTAATCGTAAAGCCCGTGTCGCACAACGCCACCGCCAGAAAAGTCGCCAGGCTCCCGGCTCCCACGATGGCGATCGCGGGCTTGGCGGTCGGTTGCTTTTTGGAGATTGGCCTGCTGCTCACCGGCGCAGCATAACAGGTCTTAGCGGTCAGGTCTCATGGCTCAGGAAGAACGCTAGTGGGCTATTTTGAATGTGGACGGGCAACGGAGTTGTGCCTGGCAGGAAACGATCCTTGAGAATTGAAGGTTGCTGTGGTGACCAAAGAGGATTGTCTCCAAGTTCACGGGCTGCGGTTGTATTGTCACTAGTAAGTGTGTCAAGTAGAATAATATTTGTAAGACTAGTAAGTCCGGTCGATGTTCTGACGGGCGGATCATGAGGATGAACGCAACGTGTTGAGGGGGGATTTCAGAACCGTTTTTCGAAACGATCCTGAGTCAACTTCGGCAACTGAATGTCGAACGGTGGTGGTTTAGTTATGCTACGAGTTGAAACGAAAGCGAGAATGTCGTTTGAGAATCTCTTGGGATTTGTCTCTCGATATGACAAGCCTTTTCTTTTCGTACCGCTCTTGCTGCTAGTCCTCGTGGAAATTTCCCGCAAATTAGGTCCAATCGATCTGAAGCAGGTCTTGGACTTCATGACCTTCCATAAATGACGAAAGTCGCATCCTTCGGGTGGGGCTGCTTCGGTTCGATCCTCCCAGAGATTGTGCGGTTCTTCTTGCTCGTCGCTCATGGACAATCATTGCCTAATCTCAATTGGCTATTGTATTGCGGCTTCTTGCTGGTCTACGCAGTGTGTGCTGGGTTGTTCTCCGTTGCATGGAAACCGGAAAATGAATTCAAGGCGGTGTGGGTAGGAGCGTCCTTACCAGCTTTAGTGGCCGCACTTATTAACGCCGCCCCGACACATTCTTGAACCCCTCGACTCAGAATGCAGGTTGCGGTGCTGTGTTGTTGCATTGTTCGTATGATTCCCACAGAGCGACCAAATCATCGTCGTCCTAATCTCAGTAGCCCTCAACCGAAAAGGCCTTGTTCCTGAATTCCCTGTCACCTGTCACCAGCGACCTTTATATTGTTGTCATGGCGAAATCGGCACCAGCAAAATCCTCAGATTCGAAATCCGCGCGGGCCCGCGTCCTTTCCTCCCGCGTCAGTTATCGGGGCCCGGTGTTCAGCGTTACCACGGATGAAGTGGAAGAACCCGGGGGCGTGCGCGCCCGCCGCGATGTCATACGGCATTCGGGTTCCATTGTCGTGTTGGCGGTTGAAGAGCCCGCAAAGGCAGCCAGCGGAGCGGAGCCGCGCATCCTGCTTGAACGCCAGTACCGTCACGCGGCGCAATCCATGATGTGGGAACTGCCCGCCGGACGGATCGACAATGGCGAAACGGCGCTCACCGCCGCCAAGCGCGAGTTACTCGAAGAAACGGGCTACTCCGCGCACCAGTGGAAGAGAATTCTGCATTTTTATGTCAGCCCGGGCTTCTTGGACGAAACCATGACCATCTATCTGGCCCGTGGGCTTAGCTCCGGCATAGCCCAGCCCGAGGCGGACGAGAGGATTGCCGTTAAATTTTTCGGGTTGTCGGAAGCGAAACGGATGGCGTTGAATGGGCGCATCCGCGACGCTAAGACGATTGCCGGGATCTTATGGATGGCGCACCAGTAGTCTAACTCATCCTTGGATGGCTCCCCGGCATATGTCAAAAATGTGACAAAGTTTAATTTCGATACGGCGCCTCAAGCGCAAACACGTGTGTGTGATTTCAAGCCTTGACAGCATTCCCAGTGAGCAGCACAATCTCTACACAATTTTCTCGGGCCCCGCGGAATCGCGCCTCGTCGCGCAATCCGCAAGAAAGAGGGGTGCACGTGGAACGTTTGAAAGGCACGGTTAAGTGGTTCAACAACGCCAAGGGATACGGCTTCCTCGGCCGCGACGATGGACCGGATGTATTCATTCACTACAGCTCCATCACCACCGAAGGCTACAAAAGCCTGCAGGAGGGCGATAAGGTGGAGTTCGAGATCGTCCAGGGACAGAAAGGGCCGCAGGCGGCCAACGTAACTAAGGTTCCTTAGTCGGAACTTGCTCCAGTCGCCCGGTTTAACGGTTGGTTTGCCCGGCTGAGTTCTTTGCGCCTCAACGCCTGCGCCGATTGTGTCCTTCGGCTCTCCCTGCGGCGTCGCTTTCTTCAGCGTTACAATCTTCTCTCAGGTCAACATTCCCAGGTGGACAATAAAGCCATCGCCGGACTCCTCTACGAAACTGCCGATCTGCTGGAGATCGACGGGCAGGACTCGTTTCGCGTGCGCTCGTATCGCAACGCCGCGGAAGCCATTGAGGCGCTGCCGCAACAGGTGGCCGACTTGATCCCGGAGCCGAAAAAACTTCTCGAAATTCAGGGCATCGGCAAAGGCATGCAGGCCAATCTGCTGCAGCTTTTTAAAAATGGCAGCATTGAAGCGCATACCGAACTCCTGAAAAAATACCGGCCCTCGATGCTCGAACTGCTCAAGATTCAGGGCCTCGGGCCGAAGACGATTGCCCTGATCTGGAGCGCCTATCAGGTCAGCGATCTCGAGGGCGTGGAAAAGCTGGCACGCGAAGGAAAGATCCGCACCCTGCCGCGGATGGGCGAAAAACACGAACTGAAGCTGCTTAAGGCGATCGAAGACTATCGCCGCATTGCGGGACGATTCCTGCTGGACAAGGCGGAAGAGTTGGCGGAGAAGCTGACGGAGTATCTGTTGGCCATTCCCGGCATAGAGAAAGTTACGCCCGCCGGATCGCTGCGCCGCGGACGCGAAACGGTCGGCGACCTGGATATCCTGGTCACTGGCAAGGGCTGCATCGAGGCAGCATCGCGCCAGGCGCTCATCGAACACTTGCTCCGCTTCCCCGGCCTGATGGATGTCATAGCGCAAGGCGAAAACAAAGTCAGCTTCCGTCATCGCAGCGGCATGCAGGTGGACGTGCGCTTGTTGCCGCCGGAATCGTTCGGGGCAGCAATGCAATATTTCACCGGCTCCAAAGCGCACAACGTGGCCTTGCGTCAGCGCGCGCTCAAGATGGGATTCACGCTCAACGAATATAGCCTGGCGACGGTCGAAGACAATAAGCCGGTCGCGCGTAAAACTGAAGAAGAGATCTATGCCAAGCTCAAGCTCGACTTTATTCCACCCGAGCTACGCGAAAATTGTGGAGAGATCGAAGCCGCAGCCGCCAACACGCTGCCGGCACTGCTGGAAATATCCGACATCCGCGGCGACGTGCACATGCACACCGTCGAGACCGACGGCCGCAACACCATTGAAGAAATGGCCGAAGCGGCGCAGGAACGCGGCTACGAATACATGGCCATCACCGATCACTCGAAAAATCTAGCTTTCGCCAATGGCCTCACCGACGAGCGGGCGCTGGCGCACATTGAAAAGATTCGCGCAGCTGAAAAGAAGATGAAAGGCATCCGCATTTTCGCGGGAATTGAAGTCGACATACTGGGCGATGGCTCGCTCGATCTCTCCGACTCGGTCCTCGAGCAGATGGATATTGTCATCGCCAGCGTGCACTCGCAGTTCAATCAGGATCGCGCCGCCATGACGGATCGGCTGCTGAAGGCCATCGCCAACCCGAATACTTCGCTGATCGGGCACCCCACCGGACGCCTGCTGTTGCGCCGCGACGCCTACCAGTTCGACTTCGACGCCATTCTCAAAGCCGCCGCCAAACATAAGGTCGCGATGGAGCTGAACTCCTATCCTGACCGGCTTGATCTGAGCGACGTGCATCTTCGGATGGCGAAGCAGCAGGGCGTGAAGATCGTGATCAACACCGATTCCCATCACACCTCGCACATGGCCAAGATTCGTTACGGCGTCACCCAGGCACGGCGCGCCTGGCTTACTAAAGAGGACGTGCTGAATACGCTGCCCGCACAGAAGTTTGCCGCAGCTATGAAACATAATTGGTAAACGCCTGAGATCACGAAACAAACAAAAAATGGAGCGACGGGCGCGGACGCCGGTCGCTCCACAGACCCCGACTGGCCAGTGACCGGTGGTGACTAAGGTACCCGCTCCGATTGATGCGACGAGTGTGTAGTTGTGTCAATATGTAAGGAGCGCATCACGAGTCGCAAATCCCTTGTAAAAAGACACACTTAGGCCTCGTGCGGCGGCTGGAAAACGCATGTCTAACAAGAAAGTCGTCATCATTGGAGGCGGTCCCACCGGCCTGGGTGCGGCCTATCGTCTCCACGAACTCGGTTATGACAACTGGGTGCTTTACGAAAAGTCCGACCACGTCGGCGGCCATTCTACCTCGCATAAAGATCCCCAGGGATTTGTTTGGGATGAGGGCGGGCACGTCATCTTTTCCCACTATCCTTATTTCGACAAATTGATCGACGACATGCTGGGGAAGGAAGTCCACGAGCGGGTCCGCGAGAGCTGGGTGTATTTGAAGGATGTTTGCGTACCCTATCCGTTCCAGAACAACCTGCGGTATTTGCCAAAGGAGTTGCAGGTAAGTTGCCTGTTGGGCGCGGCCAAGGCTGCGGCCAGCCGCAACGGCAACGCGGCGAATTTCCGGGACTGGACGCTGGCCACGTTCGGCGAGGGCATCGCCGAGACCTTTATGTTCCCGTACAACTCGAAAGTCTGGACCACGCCGCTGGAACGCATGTCGAAGGGATGGATTGCAGAGCGCGTGTCGGTGGTGGACTTCAAGCGGCTTCTGGAGAACGTGCTTTACGAGAAAGATGATGTGGCTTGGGGACCAAACAATAAGTTCCGCTTCCCGCTGCACGGCGGAACAGGGGAAATCTATCGGCGCATGGCAAAGCGGTTTCCCGGCAAGGTGCATACCGGAAAGCAACTCGCTGAGGTCGATCCAGCGCAACGCAAAGTATCCTTCGCCGACGGAACCGGCGACAGCTACGACGTACTGATCTCAACCGCCCCGCTCGATCTGCTGACGGGCATGATGAAGTCCGCCGACACGAAGATGCGTGACGCGGCGGCGTTGCTGGAACATAACGATCTGCTCGTTCTGGGGATCGGAATGAAAAAGAAGATCGACACCGGCAAATGCTGGGTTTATTTTGCGGAGCCGGAAATGCCCTGCTACAGGGCAACATTTTTCTCGCACTACTCACCTAACAATGTCCCCAATGGCGACACCGAACACTACAGTTCGCTGATGTGCGAAATGTCGGTACCGATAGGGCAAACGTTGGACATTGATCGTATTTATGAGCAGATGCTGGCTGGCCTGATCCGTTCGAAAATTCTAGAAGAATCGGACCGCTCGCTGATCGTTTCGCGCTACCACCGCCTGGTCCGCTATTCGTATCCAATTCCAACCATCGATCGCGACCGGGCCCTCGACATTCTGCAACCGGCCTTGATGCAGCAGGACATTTATTCCCGCGGACGCTTCGGCGCATGGCGTTACGAAATCGGGAACATGGATCATTCCGTCCTCATGGGCGTGGAAGCGGCCAACCACGTGGTGAGTGGGGAAAAGGAACTGGTTTTCTACAGTTCCTAAGAAGACGGGTTTGTTACAGGACCACTATGGCAAGCGAGCAGCCACAAGCAAATCCCCGGGTCAGCGTCATCATTCCGTCGTACAACACGGCGCATCTGATTGCCGCGTGCCTGGATTCGGTGCTTGCCCAGACCTTCCGGGATTTCGAAGCGATCATTGTCAACGATGGATCGCCGGATACTCCCGAACTGGAAAGAGTGCTGCAGCCTTATCTTGATCGTAACTCCGATCGCATCGTGTACATCAAGCAGGCCAACAAACGCGCGGCGGGTGCGAGAAACACGGCAATCGCCAAAGCGCGCGGTGAGTTTCTCGCCTTCCTGGACAGCGACGACGCATGGCTTCCCAACCACCTGGAAGCGCAGATGAAACAATTCGACGCTGAACCGGAGCTCTGCCTCGTATACGCCAATGCCGTCATGGTCGGAGATCCAACGCGGCACGTTGAATTCATGACCCGGTGCCCTTCCGCCGGGGAAGCGGGGTTTGAGGCCTTGGTGGTGGAACGCTGCCAGATTCCGGTTTCGACCGTGGTGGCGCGCAAGACGGCAATTTTGAAGGCGGGAGGGTTCGACGAAAGCCTGACCCGCTGCGACGATTACAACATGTGGCTGCGCACCGCGTTTTACGGCGGCAAGGTCGGATACAATCGGCAAGTACAGGCACGCTTGGCCGATGGACGGCCGGGGTCGCTCGGATTGTCGCGGGCCCGCATGGCGGAGGCATACTGGCTGATCCTCGAGAAAGCGGACCAAGATCTACCGGTAACGCCGGCGCAGCGGGAACTGGTACGCGGCCGGGCCGCCGAGATTCACGCTCGATACTTGCTGGAGGACGGAAAGGTCCTTCTTTCCGCCGGGGATCTTCCTAAGGCCCGGGAACGCTTCTTCCAGGCAAACCAATACTTGGGCCGGGCGAAGTTGAGTCTGGTGCTGTTCGGGCTGAAAGTGGCGCCGAATGCGACCTGCCGCCTGTATTCATTCTGGACGCAGCGGCATAATGGCGCGCCCGCTTGATAGTGTGCGGAAACACGCGGTTTCCTGTCACGGATTCGGCTTCGTGTCAGGGCATCGCTTTAGCGATGCCAGAAAAGCTTTGAATTCGGATGCCCCTTTAGGGGCTGGGCAGCGAAAAGTTGGTTTTTTAGCAAAAGGCGCTGAGCCACTCGCGATCTGCGTTGGCAACGTGCAACTGGAAATATGTAACGGAGGTTTTCAGTGATCCGGTATCTGGTAGAGGGCATAAAGCGAGCGCGCGGATTGCATAGCCCCGGCCGCAATCTCGCCATACTTCCCGACGATATCTTTCTCGTTTCCTATCCGAAATCGGGCAACACCTGGGCACGCTTTCTGATTGCCAACTTTCTCTACCCCGACCAGCACCCGGACTGGGGCAACATCGATCGCCTCATCCCAGCACCCGAAGTGATGTCCAAGCGCGACTTCGAGCGCATCCCGCGGCCCCGCGTCATCCGAACCCACGATGCCTTTAACCCTCGCTACAAACAGGTCATCTATATTGTCCGTGACCCACGAGATGTTGCGCTTTCCCAGTACCATCATCACCGCAAGCGCAAGTTGATCGATGACAATTATCCCTTTGAGAGCTTCCTTCCGCGTTTCCTCGCGGGCGAAACTAATGTGCACGGTTCGTGGAAGCAGAACGTGGCGAGTTGGCTGGCCGCGCGCAATGGCGACCCGAAGTTTCTGTTGCTGCGCTATGAAGACATGCTTCTGGACACGCCTCGCGAACTGTCAAGAATCGGTAGCTTTCTGGGTGTAGAAGCCACGGCGGAACGGCTCTCGACGGCCATCGCACACAGTTCCCCGAAAGAGATGCGAAGACTCGAACAAGTGCACGCGGATGACTGCGGCCTCACCAAGGGAACGCGCCAGGATCTGCCATTTGTGCGGACAGCCAAGTCGGGTAATTGGCGGTCCGACATGCCGGAGTCGTCGATCATGGCGATCGAGGCGGCATGGGCACCGCTCATGCAATTTCTGGGATACGAGCTGGCTTTCGGCGATCAAACAGGTCCCGTCGAGTCCGCATTCCCGGTCTCGGCGATGGGCGGTCCGGTGCGATGATCTACGGCATCAAGCGAACCACCAAGTATTTGCTGGGGATCGATATTGCCGGCAGAAGTTTGGCGGTCTACCCGGATGACACGTTCATTGTTTCTTATCCGCGGTCGGGCAACACTTGGACGCGCTTCCTGGTCGCAAACCTGTTGTATCCGCGCGAGACGGTGAGCTTCGCCAATATCGAACGGCTGATTCCTGACGCGGAGGCGGTATCGAGCCGGTATCTGAAGCGGATTCAGCGCCCGCGCATCATCAAGTCCCATGAATATTTCGATCATCGCTATCCCAAGGTACTCTACATCGTTCGCGACCCGCGAGATGTGCTGGTTTCCTACTACCATTTTTCACGCAAGTTTCGCCACATCGCCGATGACTTCCCCCTGGAAAAGTATGTTCATCTCATTGTGACGGGCACCCTGGAGGCGACCAACTGGGGGACCTGGGCGGAAAACGTGGGAACGTGGCTCGCCGCGCGCAGCGGAAGGTCGACATTTCTGCTCCTGCGTTACGAGGATATGTTGTCGGACGCGCATACCGAACTGGCGAAACTAGCGGACTTTTTCGGCGTGGGTGCGAGTCCCGAACAACTGCAACGGGCGATTGACAATAGCTCCGCCGATCGTCTGCGGGAGTTGGAAAAGAAGGAAAGTAGCGAGTGGGTTGCAACCAGGAACAGGCGTTCCGACATTCCCATGATCGGCAGCGCAGTGCCGGGCAAATGGAAGTCAGTGTTGCCGGCATCCGCAGTCGAGGAGATCGAATCGGCATGGGGCAGCATCATGGTGCAGTTAGGCTATGAACTGGTAACGCAAAAAGCCGCGAATGTACAACCTCCCTTGGCAGCCACGGCTGGCTTCGGGAAGCAGCACGAATAAAGGAGCATTAATAAAACAACGCTTGCGGCCGGCTCGCTGCCTCCGCTGGTATGAACTCACCGTCGCCTGCGCTCGCATCGGCGTCTCCCTTAACAGCAGCAGAAACGGAACCGCAACGGATGCGAAAGTACGAAAAAACGCAGATCCTCAAGAACGTCGGATCGAGCTGGTCCGCGCTCGGGATCAACGTAATTGTCGGCGTTTTTCTTTCCCCCTTCATCCTTCATCGCCTGGGCGATGCGGCGTTCGGAATCTGGGTCCTGATTTTCTCCATAACGGGATACTACGGTCTGTTCGATCTCGGCATCCGTTCCTCTATCGTTCGCTACGTTTCCAAGTACACTGCCACCGGCGAGCGTGAAAAGCTCGCGCAGTTCGTCAATACCGCTCTCTTCAGTTACACCGGAATTGGCGCGGTGAGCATGGTGTTAACCGCCCTGCTGAGCTCGTCGGTGGAACACTTTTTCAAGATTCCGGCCGGAATGCATGCGCAGACGCGACTGTTGCTTTTAATGGTCGGGGCTTCGGTCAGCCTCGGCTTTCCACTCGGAGTCTTCGGGGGCATGCTTGAAGGTTTGCAGCGCTTCTACATCCTGAACTGGACCAGCATCGCCGCTACCCTCGCCCGGGCCGCGCTGATCGTGTATTTCCTGAACCGCGGACACGGCCTGCTCACCGTCGCCCTGATCACAGTTGGACTACCCATTCTGTCTTCGATCCTCCGCGGCATCATCGTCTTTCGCTTGTGTCCCATGCCGCTTGGTCTAAAGCATGTGGATCGCGCCTCCTTCCGCCACATGGCCAATTATGGCGGCACGACCTTTCTCCTGATGATCGCCGGCCGCCTGCGCTTCCGCACCGACGAGTTGGTGCTTGGCACCATGATGTCCACCGTCGCCGTGACCTGGTTCAACATCGGCGCCCGCATCGTCGACTACGCTCAGGAAACCGTCTCCAGTCTCGCTCAGATTTTTGTGCCGATGTCGAGCCAGTCCGAGGCCACGGGCAATCTGGATCGCGTGCGCAAGATCTATATTGCCGGCAACCGTGCCTGCGCGTTCCTGATTTTTCCCATCACCGCCATCCTGATCGTTCTGGGCAAACACATCATCCGCATCTGGGTGGGAGCGCGTTACGTTCCGCACAGCTACCCGGTGCTGGTGATCATGATCATTCCCTTCGCCCTCATGCTGTCCCAGGCCGCTACCGGGCGCATCTTGTTCGGCCTCGGCAAACATCAGACTCTGGCCGCCATCACCGTAATTGAGGGTGTCGCCAACCTGGTCCTCAGCATCGCGCTGGTGCCGCCCCTCGGAATCGTCGGCGATGCCCTGGGCACGGCCATTCCGCTCAGTTTTACCTGTCTCGCGTTCCTGCCGCGCCACATGAAAAAGCAGATCGGCGTTCCGATCGGGACTTTCGTGCGCGAGGCCTATACGCTGCCGACTCTTTTGACGCTTCCTCTGGTCGGGATGCTCTGGCTAGTGAACCGATCTTTCTATCCCCGGAATCTGATGCAGTTGACGCTGGAAATTCTGGTGATGAGCGCGATCTACGGAGCCGGGCTGTTCTGGGCCTATCGCACCAACCGCGCATTTCATGTCGCAGAAATTGCGGGCTTGCCCCAGCCCGTGCCTGGCGAACAACCCCCGCAGGCACTGGTTTCGGTGGAGTATCAGGGCGAGCAGTGAACGTGATTTGGCGCTACCTAATTGAAGGTCCGTGGATCGTCTTCGTCGCATACTGGGCGGTGGGCGCGCTGAAGACACGCAGGACCGTCACCAGGGAACCTTTCGCGTCGCGGTACGGCATCCTTTTTCTGGAGATTCTCGGCTTTGTCCTGCTCTTCAGCGACGCCGCGGAGATCGGCGTCCTTGGTCAGCGCGTTGTCCATCGAACCTACACTCTTGCCGTTGTGGGTGTCGCACTTACCTGGCTCGGTATCGCTATCGCCCTCTGGGCACGCTGGCACCTGGGACAGTACTGGAGTGCCAGAGTCACTCTGAAAGAGGACCACAAGCTCATCCGCACTGGGCCCTACGCTTATTTCCGGCACCCCATCTATTCCGGGCTCGATCTCGCCGCGGTTGGAGGGGCGTTGGCGATTGACCAATGGCGATGCGTGGCGGGAGTCACCTTGATCGTCCTGGGCTACTGGATCAAGGCGAGAAAGGAAGAGTCCATGCTGGCCGGGCAATTCGGGGAAGCTTTCGCAGAGCACTGCCGACACACAGGTTTCCTGATTCCGAAGTTTTAGCCAACAGGACGGATCACGCCGACCAGGGAGTCACATTCAGTGCCCGCAAACACTCGGAGTTGGTGGTATCTCAGAAAAGTTGTTGGCGAAATACCGTCACATCACTCAATCGACCCGCCCGCCGGGGTTTTGAGTGTAACCGCGTGTTTAGAACAGCAAGCGCTGATCTTTCCGCAAGAACCAGCAGCGTTTTGCCGGAGGCACGGAAGGAGTGAGTCCGACGAGAGCAAACCACCATCTCACAGCGATACTGGCGTTTAAGATGCTTATGAATCAAGAAAAACCGCCGGGTTGAGCCGGCGGCTGAAGGTTTCAATCAACCTACCCTGTTGACGCCTGTTTACCCAGCCCGAGGTTACGGGGTCCGCAGGAAGCCGTAATGTACATTGTTTGCGTCAATATACTGTCCGGTAATTACCCCAAACATGTTAGGGGTCTCAGGAAGGGTGCCCTGGCCAGCGCCCGTCCCCGCTCCGGGAGCGTCGAAGGTGGCGATGGCGCCGGACGGACTCCGCACGAAGCCGTGATTCACGCCGTTCGAGTCAATGTATTGTCCTGTGATCTCCCCCAACAGGTCGATGCCCTCAGGTATGGTGCCCTGGCCGGAACTTGTTACCGCGTCCGAAAC
>Ga0302325_10000805_pt1 | contig 83804 bp, 84 predicted proteins | sample Palsa_T0_2_FD_201948 | JGI IMG/M metagenome (GOLD analysis project Ga0302325, IMG submission 201948) | Peat permafrost microbial communities from Stordalen Mire near Abisko, Sweden - Palsa_T0_2 | ecosystem: Environmental > Terrestrial > Soil > Palsa > Peat permafrost | place: Sweden: Abisko... | reverse complement strand
CCATTGCGAAGCGTCTTCGCGACCCAGTCAGCCTGGGGGAGGCCGCCGGCGGCGAGAGCCTTCGCCTCCTCGTCGAGATCATATTCGACGCGACGAATTGAGAGAACTTCGTCATCGATCAGCATGTACGAAGCACGCCAGTCGCCATCGTAGGAGAGGCTCACGCTGCCCGTGTTGGCGATGGTTCGATCCGAGACACGCCGTACATACGGTTGGTGGATATGTGCATAGATCGCGATGGGTGCTCCAAGCGGCTCGTAGGTCGACTCCAACTCGACGTCCGTGGCTTTGGCGCCGGGCGCCAGCCAGATGCTTTCGGGGCTCGCGTGTATCAGCACGACAGATGCGGCATTCTGCACCAAGGGGAGGCTCTGCAACCAAGCAAGCCGCCCGTCCCCAAGTGCCTCACGCGTGAACGCAGCTTGTTCTTCGATCGCATCGAAGAGCGGCTTGAGTTGCGGTGAATGCGCCGCGAACTCCGTGAGCGACTCCGGCCGATAAAGCATTTCATCGGTGTTGCCGAGAACGCCTTGCCATCCGAGGCCGCGGATGCGATCGACGATCTCCGCAGGACGAGCCCCGCCCGCAGCCAGATCGCCGCCGTGAAAAATGAGATCGGGCGCAGCTGCGCGAAGATCCGCGACGACGGCCTCAAGCGCGGTGAGATTGCCGTGAATGTCGGAGACAATGGCGATGCGCACTTTGAACCTTCAGCTTGCGTCTTGCGCGGCTTGCAGAGTCAAAATCTCAAGAGGCGCGACGGGCAGCAGGTGCGCGCGGTTGAGCACCTTCCGAGTCAGGCCCGTAAGCGCCATGCCCGCGGCATTGATGAGGGGAACCCAGCAACGGCGGCCTTCGGCGACAGTGAGGCCGTCAACGTCATCTTCAAAGACTGTGCGGACACGCACGTAGTAGTTGACCTGCATGATGGCGTGACGCACGGTCATGCGCAATTCGGACTCGGGCACCGCAGCTTCGCGAAGAACGGGAAGCTGCCACATTCCAGGCATCACGGTGTTGGAATCGGGCCGTTGCTCCAGCAGAACCTCGCGATTGGTGAAGCCGGGCAGGACTCCAGTGCGCACCGCGAGGGCGTAGGAAATCTCCTTGCTGAGCATGCGTGGCCTGGCTTGCGTTTTGTGCTCACCGCGCGTGATGCAATCGGGCGACAGCGGACATACGAGGCATTGAGGATTGCGCGGGCCACAGACAGTAGCGCCGAGCTCCATCAGAGCCTGGTTGAAGTCTCCGGGACGACGGGGATCAAGGATCTGCGTCGCCACGGAGTCAACTTTATGCCGCAACGCCGCCGCGCCAGAGCGGCCGGAGGCTTCCCATCCCTGGAGGCGGCACAGAACGCGCTCCACATTGCCATCGACCACAGGGATCGACTCACCATGGGCGATGCTGGCGATCGCGGCGGCGGTGTAATTGCCGATGCCCGGAAGAAGGCGCAGCTCATCTGCGGTGGTGGGCAGGTTGCCTTCGCGATTGGCGGCGACGAATTGCGCGGCCTTGTGCAGCATGCGTGCGCGCCGATAGTAGCCAAGGCCGCTCCAGAGAGCCAGCACCTCCTGCTCGGTGGCCAGGGCCAGCGAAACCAGGGTCGGAAAGCGGGCCATGAACGCCTGATAGCGGTCAACGACGACGGCGACGCGGGTCTGCTGCAGCATGATTTCGGAGACCCAGATAGCGTAGGGATCGCGATTGCGCCGCCACGGCAAATCGCGCTGGCTCAGGTCGTACCAGGCGAGCAGCTGCCGGCGGATCCTGGATCTCGCTTCGGGTTCGATTTCAATTCTGAGCATGGCGCAAGCGTAAGGCATTTCTTTCGGGGAATCGTCGTGCATAACTGCCAGCCCCGTATCTCGAGTCAAGGTCGGGGCGCACCGTTGTCTACATCTTCCGTAATAGGTCTTTTCGCCTTTAGGTAACAACCTATCGTTCCTCATGGTAAGTTTTGATAGCACTTTCGTCATCTAAAAAATAGAGGGCCGGGTCGGCAACGGGCGGGGAACCGGAAGCCGGATCAGTCGAAAGCTCTACTTACCTTTTAAAATTCTGGGGGCACATAATGTTGAAACAAAAAATAGTTGTGGTGTCGATTACCGTTCTTCTGGCCGCTTCATCCCTGGCCGCACAATCTCTCGTCGAGTCGTCAAGCCTGATCGCTGACGGGCCAAATACTACGGGCGGAGGAACCTATCGTCCGGCGGCAACCGTTCAAAATGGTCCAATCTACGGGCCGTTTTCGCGGGTGGCCATTGGCGGCAGCGTCGGCACCCTCGGGCCGGGACTGCAAATAACCACCAATATCAACAGGCATTTGAATGTGCGCGCCTACGGCAATGCCCTCTACTACTCAACCAATTTCACCACCAGCGGATTCGACGCGAACGCCAAGCTGAACCTGGTTTCGGCAGATATTTCGGCGGACATTTATCCCTTCCATAGAGGCTTTCGCATAAGCCCCGGCCTGCTGTTTCTGAACAACGACAGGGCCTCAGGAACCTCGGTAGCAGCCGGTGGCACGAGCTTCACGTTCGACGATGCGACCTATTACTCCGCGAATGCCAATCCAGCCACTGGAGCAACACCGTTAAACGCAGACGGGTACCTTCGTCTGAACTCAACCAAGCCCGCGTTCACGATCACCACCGGCTGGGGCAACACGATCCCTCGGGGCGAGCGCCACTGGTCGTTCCCGGTTGAGGTTGGGATCGCACTCGTCGGATCGCCCGCAATCAACGTGACCTTGACGGGTTGGGCCTGCCAGGATCAGGCGCAGACCCAGTGCGGCAACGTACAAGACACTTCGAATTCGACCGCGCAGGAGGTTCAAAGCAGCCTGGCCACGCAGATTGCGAAGTGGAAGAGCGATCTGAATCCGCTCGAAACGTATCCGATTGTCTCGTTCGGCGTGGCTTACAGCTTCCCGGTCCGCGGCGGAAGCGGCGCTCGATAAAACGGCTGCACAGCCCGGCCCTGGTAACAGGGCACGGCTTCTTCAGTCGGAAGGAGGCGGGGGTTTCAACCCCCGCATTAAGCCGACAGAATCGATACGGCTTTAGCCGCGGAGGCACGCCTTTCGGCAGATTGGCTCTATATTCCAAGTTTTCCGCAGTCTGTTTGGATCCCGAGGAATTACTCGCCCCGCAACCAACCAAATTCAGCGGTTCCTTAGGCCAACAACGAAGCAACAATCTCAGGAGCCGCTTTGAGTGCCGCGTCAATCTGCGACTGGTCCTTACCGCCGGCTTCGGCAATCTCGGGCTTGCCGCCGCCCGATCCACCCACAAATTTAGCGACCGCGCCGACGAGTTTGCCGGCCTGGATGCGCTTGACCAGTCCCGGCGTGACACCGGCTATGATGGCAACCTTGCCTTCCGGTTGAGCGGATGCCAGGACCACGACGGCCTCGCCCGCCTTCTGCTTCAGGTTGTCCACCAGCGTGCGCAACTGCCCGCGCTCAAGATTGTCGGCGCGGTGCGTGAGCACTTTGACGCCCTTCACTTCTGTTGCGTGACTGACAGCCTCATCGAGCGCGCCCGCAGCGGACTTCATCCGCGAATCTTCCAGCTCGCGCCGCAGGCGCTTCAGCTCGTCTTCCTGCGCGGCCATCCGGGCACGAAGCCCGTCCGAAAGGTTGCCGTCAGGAGACCCAACGATCTGCGAGGCGAACTGAGCAACCGCAAAGTCGCGACGAAACGTGTCGAGCGACCCCATGCCGCTGATCGCTTCAATCCGGCGCACGCCAGACGAAACCGATGTCTCGCCAGTAAGTTTGAACAGCCCGATCTCGCCCGTCGCCGCAGTATGCGTGCCGCCGCAGAGTTCGGTTGAAAAACCATCCGACAGCTTCACCACGCGCACCTTGTCACCGTACTTTTCGCCGAAGAGAGCCATGGCGTGGTATTCATTCACGGCCACATCGATCGGCACATCAACGAGTGTCTCGACGGTAGCGTTTTTCAGCACCTCGCGATTGACGATGGACTCGATCTCTTCGAGTTCCTCATCGGCGACCTGCGCAAAGTGAGAAAAATCGAAGCGCAGTCGATCTGGATGCACCGCGGAGCCTGCCTGCTTGACGTGCGTGCCGAGCACCTGACGTAGCGCCGCGTGCAGCAGATGAGTGCCGGTGTGATTGCGGCGGATGGCATCGCGGCGTTCCCCGTCAACGACTGTGTTGACGCGGTCGCCGAGAGCGAGCGGCTGTCTCAGTAGAGCTTTGTGTGCGCGCACGCCTTGCACAGGCACAACGCAGCCCACGATCTCGGCGACAGTGGTGTTGCCGTCGAGAGACTGGAACCAGCCCGTGTCGCCGATTTGGCCACCGGAGTCAGCGTAGAAGCTCGTATGGTCGAGGACGACTTCAACTTCATCGCCAGCAGAGGCGGCGGGAACACCCGCGCCGTTCTTGACGATGGCGAGTACTTCGCAATTCGTCGAAGTGAGCTGCTTATAGCCTTCGAAGAGGGTCTTGGGCAGATCGCGAAAAGCAGGGCTGGCAGTTTTTTGTGTTCCGCCTTTCCAAGAGGCGCGAGCACGGGCCTGCTCGGCCTCTTTGGCTGCCTCGAATCCTTCATAGTCAAACTGGACTCCTGCATCACGCGCTGCTTCGACCATGAAGTCGAGTGGGAGACCAAACGTTTCATAAAGGTGAAAGGCCCTGTCGCCGCTAAGCTGGGCAGGATTTTCGTTTGGGCGGGGTTCACGCAGTTGCCCAAACTGTTGAATTTCGAACGCATCAAAATTCGATCTCTGAAACCAGCCTCCTTTGACTTTTTCAATCTCCGCTTCTAGTTCCTTGGAACCTAGTTCCAACACTCTCGCAAATTGCCTCTCCTCAGCTTCGATAACCTGAATAACACGTGAAGCGTTGTCGATTAATTCTGGGTATGCGCCACCCATTAAATCTCGCAACTCGTAAACCATTTCGGACAAGAATGGCTTTTCCTGGCCGAGGAGGCGGCCGTGGCGAATGGCGCGTCGTAGTATCTTGCGCAGTACATAGCCACGACCTTCATTCGAAGGCAATACGCCATCGCCGATGAGGAATGTAGCCGCACGTGAGTGGTCAGCGATAATCCGTAGGCTAGGGTTCACGATTAGTGCCGGCGAGCCCTTGATCACCTGATTCGTCAGACGTGCAGCACGCCATATTAGCGGCGTGAATAAATCTGTTTCGAAATTAGAAATTACACCTTGCAGAACAGCAGCCACACGCTCCAGACCCATCCCGGTATCAATCGAGGGCTTTGGCAGCGGCGTCAGCTTATAGCCGGTGGTTTTGCCGTTCTCGACAACGGCCGCGCGGTCGAACTGCATGAAGACGAGATTCCAAATCTCCACGTACCGCGCATCGTCATGGCCGAAAGGCTTATCCCCTCCCGGTGTCTCGGCGGCTTCGAGGCCCATGTCATAAAAAATCTCCGAACAGGGGCCGCAGGGGCCCGTCTCACCCATCTGCCAGAAATTGTCTTTAGCGCCGTACTGAAAAATGCGCTCTTTCGCCACGCCGGCTTCGATCCAATATTGCTCGGCTTCGTCGTCGCGCGGCACACCGTCTGCTCCCTCGAAGATCGTCACGTAGAGACGGTCCTTGGGAATGCCGAACCACTCTTCGCTTGTGACGAGTTCCCATGCAAACTGGATCGCATCGCGCTTGAAATAGTCGCCGAAGCTGAAGTTGCCCAGCATCTCAAAGAACGTGTGATGGCGGCGCGTGAAACCGACGTTCTCGAGGTCGTTGTGCTTGCCGCCGGCGCGCACGCATTTTTGCGACGTGGTCGCGCGGGTGTACTCGCGTTTCTCCGCGCCCAGGAAGAGATCCTTGAACTGGTTCATGCCCGCGTTGGCGAACAGCAACGTCGGGTCGTTGTGCGGCACCAGCGAAGAGGACGCCACGCGTCGGTGGCCCTTCGACTCAAAAAAGCGCAAAAACAGCTCGCGAATCTCGTTCCCAGATCGAACTTGCATGACTTATTTAGTGTAACGGGGCGTGGGGGTGCGGCGCGGTTGGGTCGGCCCGGTAACCTCCACTGTCCCATTGCATCCAACTGGAGTGCAGTTCCCCAAGGAGGATCAAGTGGACAAGTTCGCATTGCTGGCATTGCTGCAGGCCAAACCCGGAAAAGAAGCGGAGGTCGAGGAATTCCTGAAGTCCGCGCAACCGTTGGCTGAGCGCGAGGCAGGTACGACTACCTGGTACGCGGCGAAGTTGGGCGAAGGCAGATTCGGCATCTTCGATACCTTCAAAGATGAGGCGGGCAGAAACGCGCATCTGACAGGCGACATTGCAAAGGCGCTCTTCGCCAAAGCAGAGGATTTGTTCTCCACCCCTCCCCAGGTAGATAAACTCACAATTCTAGCGTCGAAGACAAAGTGAGGTCATCGGCGTCCCGCACCTCAGCCGCACCGTCCAACCAAGCATGAGGTCTCACGCTCGGGGCGTTTTGCGTGTTTGGCTTTTCATGGCTGCGTTCACGTCCATGAGCGGCGTGGGCTGCACTGCGCAACCAGGGCGCGGAGTAGAAATCGCGGAGTCACGCCAGATCAAAGTTGGTGACGCCGTAGTGCAGGTTGACTTTGCGCGTGGTGCGATGGACTTGCCGGTCGACGCCGTCCTCGCACATATCCAGGCGGCCGTCTCCGCGGTGACCACGTATTATGGCCGCTTCCCAGTGGCGACGGCGCGAATTCTCATCATCCCCGTCGAAGACCGGCACGGCATACTGCAAGGCACGACATGGGGAAACATTGGCGGCTTCCAGGGATTCACGCGGATCCGCATCGGGCAGCACACCACGACCGCAGAGCTGGCTGAAGACTGGATGATGACGCACGAACTGGTGCACATGGCATTTCCTTCTCTGCCCGACGATCAGCATTGGATGGAGGAGGGGCAGGCGACCTACATCGAGCCAATAGCGCGCGTCATGACCGGCGAATTGAAGCCGCAGCAGATTTGGCAGGATATGTTCCGCGACATGGCAAAGGGAGAGGCGGGACCGGGCGACGAGGGACTCGACCACACGCACACCTGGGGACGGACCTATTGGGGCGGCGCCATGTTTTGCCTGGTGGCCGATGTCTCGATTCGGCGCGAAACCAAAAATCGCAAAGGCCTGCAGGATGCATTGCGCGCCGTGGTGGCGCAGGGCGGCACCATCGACCATGCATGGGATTTGCCGAAAGCATTGGCCATTGGAGATCAGGCAACAGGCACGCACGTACTCACTCGCATGTATACGGAGTGGAAGGACGCCCCGGTGACGGTGGATCTGCCGAAGCTGTGGGAAGAACTCGGCGTACGTGCGAGTGGCGAGGGCATTGAATTGGTGTCAACTGCGCCCCAGGTTCGTGTGCGCGAAGCAATTACAGAAGCTAGAAAATCTAGGTGAAACGCAAGCCCGGAGTCGTCGTTGAACCTGCAAGCGCTGCTTTGAAGTGCCTCAGGCGAACTCCCATCGGCGAGCAATGCGACGAGCGACAAGAAATAGGACGATGCCGACAGCCAGAAGCACCGACACCTGCGGCCAAAGAGCGGTGATGGGCAGATCGCGCCAGAAGACTTTCGTGAATCCGTCAATCGCCCAGGCGTTGATGGTGAACAGGCCCGCCTTCTGCATCGCCGGAGGCATGAAGTAGCGCGGAAACATGCTGCCGCCCACCGACGACATAATCAAAATGAGAAGCGTCGACACAGCGCCGAGTTGCGCCCGCGTCTGGCACATGCTGGCCAGCAGCATACCGAATGCGGCGACAGCAACGGCCGTGCTGAGGCCCATGATGATGAAGCCCGGAATGTGGCTGAACAGATCGACATGGAACACAGCCCAGGCCCAGAGAAACATGACCGTCAATTGAGTGAACGCGAGCAGAGTGCTGTAGGTAAGTTTGCCGGCGAGCAGAGTGGTCATGGTGATGTGCGAGCTCAGCACGCGGTCGAGAGTGCCGGAGTCCGCTTCATCGAGCAGGACGCCGGCCGATCCGCTGGCCGTGAAGAGCAGAAACATGACGCCGATGGCCGCCGCATAAAAGGAGACCATCGGACTCTTCTTGTATTCTCCCACGACGGCGCGCTCGTGGACAGAAATGATGCCGTCGCCAGAAGAATTGCCGGAGGAAGTTGTTGTGTTGAGGCCGCCGGTCTTCTGGAGTTCGCGCAGCGCATCGAGATTCGATTCCATCGTCTTGCGCTGCTCGGGCGTGAGGCCGCCGATGTAGCGGTCGGTATATTTCATTCCCTGTTCAGCCATGGCAACGGGCATGGAGGTCATGGCAGCTTTTTGCAGAAGTCCCATAACCATTTGCGGCGCGATGATGTCGCTGGAATCATTGAGCAGCTGAATGCCGGAGACGGTGTGCGTGGGGCCGAACGAGATGGGATTCTGGCCGAAGCCTTTGGGGACGATGAGCGCGACCGGCGCGTCACCGACCTTCACAGCGGCTTCAGCGGTTACTGCGGTATAGTCCGGCACGGTTGTTTTGTCTTTCGTTGCGGGCTGGGTCATAACGACGAGCGATGTTTCGCGTTGCAAGGCGTGGACGAGTTGCTGCGATGCGGTGCTCTGGTCTTCGTCCACCAGAATCACATGGATCTTCGGCGTTGCATCGCGCTGCCCTCCGAAGATGGCGGCAAAGATGCTGAAAAAGGAAATCGGCAATATAAAGCTGAGCGCCAGTGCAGCGCGATCACGGCGCAGGGAAACGATGGCGGTGCGGATAATGGGGAGAATCATTCGCGCAGCTCCCTTCCGGTCAGGTGCAAAAAGACAGACTCAAGATTTGGCCGGCGCAGCGAAACGTCCTCAAGTTCGAGGCCGCCGCTCGCGGCCGAATCCAGCAGAGCGGCAATTTCGATCGAACGTTCGATCGTGAATTCGGCGGTAGCATCGACCATGCGGCCGCCGTGGCTCTCGACCCATGCAGCGATACGACCCACGGGGCCGGCGAAACGCGCCAACACCTGGCTGCGCGAAGCGAATGCGTTGCGGACTAATTCTTCGTTGGTGCCCAGGGCGATGATGCGGCCGTGATCGATGATGGCAACTCGATCGCACAGGCGCTCGGCTTCTTCCATGTAATGGGTCGTGTAAACGATGGCGGTGCCCGTGGCACGCAGGGCCTCGATCATCTCGAAGATGCGATTGCGCGACTGCGGATCGACGCCGACGGTCGGCTCATCCATGAGCACAACACGCGGATGCTGAATGATGCCGGCAGCCATGTTGAGGCGGCGCTTCATGCCGCCGGAGAGCTTGCCTGCCAGGTCACCGGCTCGGTCCTGCAGCGCGGCCCACTCGAGGCACCAGGCAACCGATTCAGCGAGTTGCTTACCTGAGAGGCCATGATAGCTGCCGAAGGCGACCAGATTTTCTTTGCAGGTGAGGCGGGGATAGACAGCAAGCTCCTGCGGTACCCAGCCGAGTGCGGCACGCGCTTGTGTCGAATCCGCAGCGGCGCCAAAGACGGTAATCCGGCCCGAGTCGGGGATGACGCGGCCCACAATCGCACGAATCACGGTGCTTTTGCCCGCGCCGTTGGGGCCGAGAAGACCGAGGCACTCCCCTGCACGCACCTCGAGCGAGACACCGGCAACCGCAGTCAACGCGCCGAAGCGCCTGACGAGCGCCTCGATTGCAAGCGGCAAGGTTGCAGAGGAAACCGGAACCGCCGGTGCCGAGGCCATGAAACCTCCGGAGTGTTCTACGAGGTGACTCTATACCAATCGTTGAACAGTGATACGAGACAAGCAGGTGAATAGTTCATTCTTCGTGCGGGTCCTCACCCACGTCTTCGGGGCCCAGATTGTCCAGCGCGGCGAGCGATTCGTCGGACACATCCCACTGACGGAGGATTTTGTAGATGACCGTCGTTGAGAATCCGGCGGCGACGAGGCGCCGCATCACGCGTGCGGTTTCTTTTTCATTCTGCGGTTTGTGGATGCGTTTGCGTTCGAGATGCTGGCGTGCGAGAACTTCTTCGTTGGTCTGGGCGTAGGCTGCGTCCAGGGTCGAAGCGATCAGGTTTGTGGGCACGCCCTTGCGGCGCAGATCCTGCTGCACGCGGCGCTGTCCGAACTTCTCGTTTTCCTTGCGCAGGCGCGTGTAGGTCTCGGCGAAGGCGGCGTCGTTGAGATAGCCCTTCTCTGTGAGGCGCTCAAGGACGGCATTGATTGCGAATTCGCCTTGCTCGCCCGGCTCGACGCGCTGCTGCATCAGGCGGCGCAGATCGGCCTGTGTGCGCATCTGGCGGCCGAGGGCCTTGACGGCGTACTCGTAGAGGCCCGCTTCGTTGAGGAAGGATTTCGGCTTTGCGGATTTGCGGCCAAAGGGCATGGCGCTACTCCAGCGGAATCAGCATGTGAAAGCGGCGGTTCCGCTTCCAACGATAATGCCCGAAATCGCTGTCGAGAGTAAGAATATCGCCGGTGTTCAAGTGGTCAGCCATGGCAATCAGGCATGCGTCGGCAAAATCGCAGGGAGTGTCGCGGTATTTCGTGAAGTAGGCGAGAACCTCGTCCACCCCATGGGGCAAGTGAAAGGGAATCTCCAATTGACCTTCTTGGATACTGGCCAGAATCGCCTGAGGCGCGCCGGGCAGCCCTCGAAGAAGATATATTGCCTCCGTGACGACCGGTTCGCAGGTGACAAGCGGTTGATTAAGCTGATCAAGCACCGCCATGCACTGCCGATGGTATGGCTCCTGCTTGTCGTATATCGAGACCAGGAAGCTGGCATCCACAAGGATGGGCAGAGACGACGAGGAGAACTTTACCAATCCCACCTGCCCTTGCCGCGTTTATCGACGCGCCACTTTTTCCCAAAGCCCTCCATATGCTTTTTGTTGGTGGCCAAATCGGTGACGCCGCTGTCAAAGCAGCCTGCGCCGATGAGGCGGGGGCGTGGCTTGGCTGCGCGCCGCTCTGCGCCCTCAAGAATACACTTGCGGATTACCTCGGAAGTCGTCCAGCCCTCGATACGCGCAATGCGTCGCAGAGCCGCTTCCGCCTTATCATCCAGCCGTGCCTGTACCGTAGCTCCCATGCTCTAAGCGTAGTACAAAATTCGATTTTGTACTACACCCTATTCCCTATTCCCCGCCTTTCGCCCACTGATCCACCCAGTCGTTGACGGTCTTGTACCAGAGGCGCGAGTTTTGCGGCTTGAGGATCCAGTGGCCTTCGTCAGGGAAATAGAGCATCTTGCTTGGAACCTTGAGCAACTGGAGTGTGTCGAAAAGCTGGAAGCCTTCGCTCACGTCGAGGCGATAGTCGAGCTGCGAATGAATGACCAAGGTGGGCGTTTTGAAGTTCTTGGCCGAGAGCGACGGCGACCATTTGCGGAATGGGTTCTCGGAATCAGGCTTGCCGTAGTAGTCCCACGGATTTCCTTTGAACTCCCACTGATTGAACCAGTCTTCTTCCGTCGAGCCGAACGCGGATTCGGCGTTGAACATGCCGTCGTGCGAAACGATGCACTTGAAGCGGTCGGTGTGGCCGAGAATCCAATTGGCCATGTAGCCGCCGTAGCTCGCGCCGAGGGCGCACTCGCGGGTCTTGTCGATGAAGGGGTAATGCTGTTCGGCGAAGTCGAGTCCGGTCATCAGGTCGGTGAAGGGCTTGCCGCCCCAGTCGCCGTTGACGCCATCGACGAAGGCCTGGCCGTAGCCTGTTGAGCCGCGCGGATTGATCATGACGACGACGTAGCCATTGGCGGCAAAGAGTTCGGCGTTCCAGCGGTAGCTCCACATATCGCCCCAGGCTCCTTGCGGGCCGCCGTGAATTAAGAATTTCAGCGGGTATTTCTTGCTGGGATCGAAGCTTGGGGGACGGATCAGAAAACCTTGGACCTTCCTGCCGTCGGTGGCGGTGAACCAGAAGGATTCCATCTTGGGCAGGTCGAGCTGGGCGAGGATGGAGCCGTTGAGTTGGGTGACCGGCCTCCAACCGGCACCTCCGCCCAAACAATCCCCTGTACACTTCGGCGCGAGCGAGAAGGAAACAAGGCCGACCTCACTCGGCCTGCTCACCGTGACTAACGCGGCAAGAAGCTCCCGGTCCGCTAGGGGGTGAAGATCGGAGTATTCTCCGCTGCCGAGGAGTAAATTCTGTTCTCCGTTCAGATTTGTGAGGAAGAGCGGAGTTTCGCCCTTCGCTCCAGTTGTGAAATAGATTGCCTTTGAACCCAGATCCCAGGCGAACTCATCGACCCAGTTATCAAAATGAGGCAGCAAATCGTGGATCGTCTTCTTCTCGCGGTCATAGACCATCAGCCGGAACTTATCGCTCTCGTATCCAGCCCGAGCCTGCGAGCGCCACGCAAGATATTTCCCGTCAGGCGAGTATGCTGGCGAAAAGTCGCCGCCGGGCGAAGTACTGACCTTTACCGGCTTGGCTGCGGGATTGGTGAGGTCCAGCGTAAAGATATCCGCGTTCGTCGAAGTCGCCGGTTCGGCATCGAGGTTCTCAGTGAAGGCCAGTTCTTTCGAATCGGGGGAAATGGCGCACCCACAGCCCAGAGGCTCCGTTGGGTATTCAGGCGGCACATCGTGCAGATCGTTGGGCGTCAGATCGCGCATCGCGCCGCTCCCGACCGGAACCAGAAACAGATGCGGCCTCTTGTCGCCGGTGAAGTGGTTCCAGTGCCGGTAGAGAAGATGCGTAAAAATCTGCGCCTTCACTCTGCTTCCAGCAAGAGCAGCGTCGCGGTCGTGATTGCATTGATTGCCGGTTGCAAAATCATTCTCGGTGATCGCAGGACAATCCGGATAAACGGTCGAGGTGAAAATGATGGACTCTGAATCCGGCGACCACTTCGCGTTGTCGGTCTCGGTGGAAAGACTCGTCAGCTTCTTTGGGTTACTGGTCGCGCCTGTTGCGGGATCGAAATCGGCGAGCCAGACCTGCTGGCCCGAGTCACGCCCGCTGAGAAAGAGGATGCGCCTGCCATCAGCCGAGAACTGAATGCCGGAGTCTCCCGGCTTTCCGACAGCGAGCTTCAACGGCTCTCCGCCAGCGATCGCCTGCATCCACAGCTCCGGCGTCTTGGTGTTCTGGTCCAAATTCACAGTCGTGACGCTATAGGCAAGCCATTTGCCGTCGGGAGAGACGGCGGTTTCGCCCAGCCGCTTCATCTGCATCATGTCCTCGAAGGTCATGGGGCGCTTGGATTGGGCGAATGAGGTGGCGATGAAAATGAATGCGAGAGCGAGAGCAGTCGTAGTCTTGCGCATTAGAGAGTCCCGGACGCGCATTGCTGAGAATTCGATGCGCGCGAAGTGAAAGTTTACACCGATCAGAAGGTCGGGGGTCTGTGCTTTCCCACCTTAGCCGCTCAACCGTTCCGGTTGCCCGTCGAAGATGGGGCACCCATGTCCGTGCGGACTGACGCGATGAAAAACAACCGCAGGTCCTTCGACTCCCTCTGGTCGCTCAGGATGACAAATCTAGTTATTTTGCGGAAGCTGCAGAAAATCGCTTAAGCGGCCTGAAGTTCCAGTACGATCCCAGCCCCGCGCGGCTCGAAGTTCATGGCGGAGATGCGCCCATTGTTTTCGCGCAGGATGGTGGCGCAAAGGCTGAGACCGAGACCGGCCGTTTCTCCCGCGGCCTGAGCGGGAACGAAGGGATCGAAGGCGCGCGTGGGATGGAGGAAACCAGGACCCGAGTGCGCGATAAGAATCTTGACAGAGTCGCTCTCCGCGGTGGCTTCGACGCGAACCGACTTTTCGGTGGGAGAATCACTGTTCTCGACTGCCTCGATGGCGAACTGGAGACAATACAAGACAGCCTGACGCACCTGCTGTGCGTTGCCGAGGGCTCGCGGAAGCGCCGGCGCAACCTGGAGGCGAAAGTCGATGGCCCGATGCAGGAATTCGGAACGATGGAGCTGCTCCATGTCGTTGAGAAGCTCGGTGACTGAGATGGCGGTGAACTGGTCGCTTTGCGAGCGGGACATGCGCGAGAGGCTTTCGAGGGTTGCGCGCATGTTACGAGCTTCGGTCAGGATGGCTTCGATGCCCTTGCGCTCCTGCGGGTTCATGGCCGGAGTGACCTCAAGCAACGAAGCGTACCCGAGGATCACGGTGAGCGGATTGTTGAGCTGGCGCGTAACGTTGTTGGCCAGCTGGCCGAGGCCGGCAAACTTCTCCGCGTCGATCAGCTTCTCGAGCATCATGGTCTGACTGCGCGAGGCCTGGATGCGGGAAGCGAGCACTTCGACGGGGAGCAGATCGTCGGCGCGAAGCCGTTGGCCGGGATCGCGCAGACCAGCGAGGAGCAGAGCGCCATCGGCGCCTGCGCGGCCATGGAGCGGCACAGCGAGGACCTCAGTGAGGTGCAAACGCTCGAGATCGTCTCCCGGCAGAAGCCAGGGTTCGAGGCTCAGTGAGAAGGACTGGCTGTGTTCAGCTGCAGGCGGGGACGAACCGGCGGCCAGAAAGCCTGCCGCGGGAATGCGCGCGGTGAGCGATTCGAGCGCGTTCAAAGCCGCGTCGTCGAAGCCTGCCGCGCCGGCCAGCCGGTATTGCCCCGAGGACTGCAGGAAGATGAGAGCAGCCTGCGCGAAACGGCTGTTCGCGGTGATGTTCTGGCAAATCTGGTGGGCTTGACGGTCGAAGTCCTCGACGCGCCGGCGTGAAAGAACGACTTTGGTGTAGGCCTCCAATTCATTGCGAGCGCGGCGTTCGCGATCCTTGGCCGTTTCCTTGATGGCGAGCTGATCTTCGAGGGCGAGAACGATCATGCCCACGGCGGCGACCACTTTGCCAAGCACGGAGAAGTTCTGCATGCCGAGGACGAGCGCCGGATGGTCGATTAAACGGGGCGCAATCACAGCAACATTCAATGCCCAAGCAAAGAAGCCGAGTCCGCTCAAAATCGTTCCCGGAGTCAGGCGGCGGAACACATAAAAAACGAGAAGAGCCGTGGTCAGGTGGAGTGCGCTTTCAACGAAGACCAGGGGCCAACTTCCGCGGATGGAAATGCAAATCCAGAAACTGATGCCGCCCATGGCGATGCAGAGGGTGAGCCCGAGAGAGGTGGGCATGCTGCCGCGGGAGAAGGCCCAGAAACAGCCCACGAAGAGTGCAAGCGCACCGAGAGCCGGGAAGATGAAAAACGCAATGCTAATCGGCATCTCGCCGTGGTACACGCCTTCGATGAGGATGGCATAAAGGGCGAGTGGAATGATGAAGGGGACCGCGAAGAGCATGCGCCTGCCTCTGAAGCGAAAGGAAAGCGGCGACAAGGAAGCGAGGAACAGTGTGGAACCGATGAGTGCCGCGGTTTGACCGGAGGCCGCAATCCAGGGATGGACTTGCGGGTTCGAGAAGTCCCACAGGCCCAACTGATAGACCTGCACCATGCGCAGGCAAGCGAAGAGAAAGCCGAGGAGCCAGAGCAGGGTACGCGTGTCGCGCGAACGCAAGTAAAGCTGCGCAAACGCCGGTAGCAGCAGCGCCGTCAAAACGAATGCGGGAAGCTGGTAGCTATAGGCCATTTCAGCCGGGGGTCTCCTTGGATCACCTTCTGTAACAGTATGAGATCAAATGTTTGATCGCAGTGGGTGTTTGAGAGCTCTGGAACTCAATTAATCAAAACAACCATACTGGGCAACGGGCGCTGTAAACCAAGCCTGGCATTGGGGTTTCCTCCGCGTTGCAAGGCAAAGATAGATGAAACGGTAGACTGGCGCACCTCCCCCTGAGCGCAGCCTCGATTTATTGTTCAACCATACTCGGCTCCTGTACATGCGTCTAATGTTGTAGAACGAAGACGTGGGATGGTTTTGCGGGCGATAACGCCAGATTGAACTTTAATGGCCGCTCGAAATCCGTGGGGGTGCACTGAGAGTGCGAATTTTACATTGGTCGATTTTACTGATGGGCGGCGCTTTTGCGCTGGCCGCAGCCGCGCAGGACACCTTTACGCCAATGGCGCTGGATTCAGGTTTCGGGCGCATGGACGTGTCAGCGCCGGCTACTCCGCCGGAAGAGATTATCAGCAAGTTTGCCGCCAAGGAAACGGAGTTTCAGGAGGCGCTGAACCACTACACCTATCGGCGCGTAGCGAAGGTGCAGACGGTGGACGATGACAACAAGGTAGACGGGGAATACTACGAAGTGGATGACGTGATTTTCGATTCCTCTGGCAAACGAACGGAGAAGGTGGTGTTTGCGCCGGGAAACTCGCTGCAGCGGGTGATGATGTCGCCTTCCGATTTTCAGGACATTCAGCATGGGTATCCTTTTGTGCTGACCTCGCAAGACATCGGAGCCTACAACGTGAAGTATGTGGGCCGGCAGAAGGTGGACGAGGTGGACTGCTATGTCTTTGAGGTGAGTCCGAAGCAGATTGAAAAAGGCAAGCGATACCTTGACGGGCGCATCTGGGTGGACGCGACGGATTTGCAGATTGTGGTGACCAATGGCCGAATGGTCCCGGACGATACGCGCAAAGGAAAAGAAGATTTACACCCGCCGTTCATGACGTGGCGCGCGCAGGTGGACGGCCACTACTGGTTCCCGGTGTATACGAAGGGCGAGGGTGAGCTGCACTTTTCGGGTGGCAACGGCTACATGGCAGAGGACGTGCATATTCGGGACATTATCAAATACACGGATTACAAACGGTTCGGCTCTAGTTCGAAGATTATTTATGAGGGCCAGGACATTACGCCGCAACAAAGTCCGCAGGGACAGCAGCCTGGACAGCAACCGAAGCCGCAGAAGTGATAGTTGTCAGTGGTCAGTTGCGCAGCAGGACGAAAACATGCGACTCGCAACGAACGGGCATAAGGTGCCCTTTCTGAATCAAATCCTTCCAGGACCGAGCAGTCTGGCAAAGGGTAATTCGGCGGACCTTGAACGCGAGGACTAAGAATGAGCAGCCGTCTTCCAGAAATCATCACGCTAGAGGTTCAGTCTTCGACTCATCTCAGTTACGACAATCATCCCATTACGAAGACCAACGACCATGTGGTTCGGATTGCCACGATGACAGAACCCTATCACTGGCATTTCCATCCGAACTCCGACGAAACATTTCTGGTGATTGAGGGACAGCTAGCCATCGACTTCGAGAGCGGATCCCTGGAGCTTCATCCCGGCCAATTGCTGACGATTCCCCGCGGAGTCCGCCACCGGACCCGCCCGGTTGGAGAGCGATCAGTGAACCTCACATTCGAGATGTCGCAGTCCGAAACTATTGCAGGGTGAGGGGTGGGACATCACGCCGCAGCAGAATCCGCAGGGCCCGCCGAGTCAAACGCCACCGCAGCAGAAGCCGCAGAAGTAGGGAGGGCAGAGACTTAGGGGCTAAGAGGACTCGCATTGAGGGCACCTTACCGTCAGTTGATCAAGCTCGGGGTAATCTTCGCAGAATTGTGCACGCTGGCCATGTTCTACAGTGCCACCATGCTCGACCCACTTCCGTTTGACTGGGTGAGGGTTACGTCAATTCTATCGACGGGTCTTATTTCTTGTGCACTTGCCTATCTTGCAAGCGACCCTCTCCAGGATCCCGCTAAGGCCAGCGACCTAACACGGAAACGGATGCTACTCAAACCGCCATTCTTAATCTGGATCGCCGTAGTTGTGGTGACGATAGCTCAATTGGCATCCGACCTAATGATGCTCTATTTGGCGAATCACCGGTAGGCGATCAAGCCCCGCGCTCATTTTATCCCTTGGCCGCTGTAATCAATAGAACAGATACTTCCGCCAGCGATCGTCCCCCCGCCCCAACATCCGCATAATCTGGCGGCTGGTGTGAAGCGAAAACGGACGCGGTTCGCGGAGCAAAACCATATCGTCGATCTCGTTGAGCAGGCGATTGCCTTTGCGGCGATTGCACGCGTGGCAGCAAGCCACCAGGTTTTCCCAGGTGGAGTTGCCGCCGCGCGAACGCGGCACCACGTGGTCCAGCGTAAGTTCGGCAGAGGGGAGCACAACACCGCAATACTGGCAGGCGTTGCGATCGCGCAGCAAAATGTTCTTCCGCGACAGGGCACGGGTCTGGTGGGGAATGCGGCGGTACTCGAGCAGGCGGATCACGGACGGCATGGCGATAATGCTGCGCTGCGCGTGCAAGGTAAGGCCGTGCTCTTCTTCCGTGCGGGCGATGCCTTTGAGTACCAGCACGAGCGCCCGCCTCGCTCCACAAATGTTGATGGGCTCATAGGATGCATTGAGCACGAGCACCGGCATCTGGAGGATCTGAGTCGGCGGCGCCGCGGGATGTTCGGCGGCGGCGGCGAGCGCCGTGGCTCTGGCGATCGATTTTTGCTTGCGTGCATGAATCATAGCTTTTCCCAGCGACATCCTTTTCTCCCCGTCAAAAAGATGGTTGGTTCAGTGAGTTCATGGTTGCGTGCTGGAACGGAAGATCCGGTGCGTTGTTGATTGATCGAACATTTTCAGCCTCTCCGGTAGAGCCTGAAAAAAGGCCAGAAACCGGGCTCGTCAGGCGGGCACGAGCCACGGTCGCCACCCAAACGGATTCCGCGCCGGCCTCGAGCAAGGCGCGTGCCGTCGCGCCGGTGGTGAGAATGTCCTCGACTAAAAGAACATGCTTTCCCGCGACGGCTGCGGGATTAGAAATGCCAAAAGCTCCGCGCACATTGAGGCGGCGCTGGCGTGGCGTGAGCCCGGCTTGGCTCTCCGTCACACGCAGCCGCATCAACGCGCTGGGGGCAAGGGTGAGACGCCAGGAAGTATGGTTCTTGCGTAGATATGCGATCGCTTCAGAAGCCAGCAAACGCGCCTGGTTGAAGCCGCGATCGGCGTATTTGGACTGATGGAGCGGGACCGGAACAACGAGCATTTCGGCGAGAGTTTCGGTCGCAATCTGCATGATCGCGCGGGCCAGCACCACACCGAGTTTCGCCGCAACGGGACACAGGCGGTCGTACTTGAGTGCATGGATCAGATCGCGCATGCGGCCCTGGTATGGGGCCCACGCAACCGCCTTCACAAATGGCGGCGGAGCCAGACGGCAGGCGCGGCAGAGGCTGGCGGTTTGCGCATCGGAATTTACAAGGATTTGCCCAGAAAGAACGTCGAGCGAGTCGCCGCACCGCTGACACAGGGGGTCGCTTTGAACGGGGATTTCCGCCCAGCAGGCTTTACAAATTGGCGCGGAGGAGAATTGCGGCAGGGGAGATCCGCAGAGGGTGCAATAGGCGGGGAAGACGGTGCAAACTACAGGATCGATGGTACTTCGGAGCACGCGGGCGACTGCGCGCCATCTGGAAATCTCTGATGGCGGAACGTCGAACGTCAGTGAACCGGAGTCCCTGCGGAAGACGCACCTCACGCGCAAGGCGGCAGCCACCACAGCCTCACAGCTTCAGTATACCGTCCCCGTCAAATTAGTCCAGATGGTGTGAGCTGGTGGCGAGTCCGGATTAGGGGTCGTTGGGGTGCCCTATCCCGTCCCTCTCCACCGGCCCGCGGTGCTCTGAGCGCTGGAATAGCCCGTGTGGACCTGAAAAAATCCGGCGGCACGGGGGGGGAATCCGCGCCGCCGGAATGAGCGTGCCTATCGAGTTATGGTGGGGGAGGTCAACCGCACATTTAGCTTTGCGACTTAGCGGTTATGGCTCTTCGCCGGAGCGCTGCCCACGTGCTCGGACTCGCGATCCCGTTCGGCCTCGATCTTCCGCTCGTGTTCGCGCTCGGCATCGGTTTTCACATCGCGGGCGGCGTCCTTGACGTTGCCCCAGGCCTTTTCGGCTTTGCCCTTCACTTGCTGGGTGGCGCCTTCTACCTGTGTCTTTGTATCGCCGGTCCACTCACCGACCTGGCGCTTCGCGCGGCCCACTGTGTCGTCGATCGTGCCCTTCACTCTATCCTTGTCCATCGCTCCACCTCCTGGTGGTTGATTTTTTGAAACTGGAATTTGGGTTTTAAAACATAGTCTCAGACGGTCTCTTTACCGTCGCGCGCATGATGCACTTAGACCACGGGCCTTCGCCCGGAAATCAACTGGATCAGAAGCACAACCAGTGCAATCACCAGCAAGATGTGAATGAACCCACCCAGCGTATAGCTGCTGACAACGCCCAGCAGCCACAGGACCAGGAGGATTACAAAGATTGTCCAAAGCATTGTCCTTACCTCCCGCGTTCACTCTCTCTGCCAACTTCGACAACTTGGACGCCTCGCTGGGGGTGTAAGGTTGTTCGCGATTGTGCTGAATAACGGAAGATTCCCTAAAACCCGGATTGCAGAAGTTTTGCCGCTGGCAGCGGGAATTACTGCGAACAGCGATACAGCCGCGCGCGTTCGGCGCCGCATCCAATCAAGAGTCGAACCGGTTTGGCATTGAGGCGCCGGGTTGACACCCGTCGTTGGCAGGGCAAATCGCTAAATGTGAAAGAGCAGTTGCGAGCAGGTGTGAATTCTCGCGCTGCGAAGGAGGAACGACATGCTGTTACTCATCATTCTTGTGGTGCTCATCTTTGGGTCCGGTTACGGCGGCTACCGTGCGGGCCCAGGTTGGGGCTACTACGGTGGTGGCGGATTGAGCCTGATCCTCACTATCGTTCTGGTCCTTCTTTTGCTGAAGGTCCTCTGAAGCAAAGTTGATCAGGTACCCATTTATGGGGAACGGGCGAACGCTGGGCAGATTGGGTCAAGGGCTAGATTTCTGACTTGATCGACTCAGCGTTTGCTGTTTCAGGGTTTTTCTCTCCGCTGCCTGTGGGTTTCCCAATCTTGTTTCGGCGGCAATCCCGATTCTGATGCGGCAAGTGTCACTTCGAGCCCAGCGCCGTTACGATACACTTCACCCAAAAGAGGTGTGGTGTTTGCGCAGTCACGGTGTAGTTTGCGGAGTCTTGATTTGCCTGTTTTTCAGCCCTTCCGGAGGGCGGACGCAACAGGCCCCAGCACCGCAACAAGGCAGGCCGCAGGGCGCACAGCAGGGTGGAATGAGCGGCATCTCTTCGGGTGTATCCGCCGCGCCCGTATACGATGCGCAGCGGCGTCCGATCACCGCCGGCGGATTTGTCGACTCGGGCCCGGTAATTTTCGAGGACATCACGAAGAAGGCAGGACTGTCCGGCTGGACGCACAAGATGGGCGTACCGGAAAAGAACTTCATTGTTGAGACCAATGGCTCGGGCGTGTGCCTGATCGATTACGACAACGATGGGTGGCCAGACATCTACCTCGTCAATGGAGCTACCTTCGACTCGCTTGACGGAAAGGAAGAATCCCCGCACGCCGCGCTGTTCCACAACAACCATGACGGGACCTTTACAGATGTAACCGAGAAAGCAGGCGTGACCAACGACCGCTGGGGCTATGGGTGCTCGGTAGCCGACTACGACAACGACGGATGGCCAGACATCTATGTCGGCAACTACGGGAAGAACCGGCTCTACCACAACAATCACGACGGAACCTTCACCGACAAGGCCGAAACAGCACATGTTGCGCTGGGAAACTGGTCGCCGGGCTCGGCCTGGGGCGATTTCGACGGCGACGGACTGCTCGACCTCTACGTGACCGGGTACGTGCATTTCGACCGCGACAATTTGCCGATCGCCGGCTCGAAAGCCGTCGGCTACGCATCGTGTCTCTATCGCGGCGCTACCGTAAACTGCGGCCCGCGCGGATTACCGGGCGAGCCGGACCATCTCTTCCACAACAACGGCGATGGGACATTTACAGATGTGACCGCCAAGGCCGGGGTCGAGGACAAAGAAAAGTACTACGGATTCTCAACGATCTTTGTCTCGCTCAAGGGGGACGGCAAGCCGGACTTAGTTGTGGGCAACGACTCGGAGCCCAATTATCTCTATGTGAACAAAGGGGACGGCACCTTCGACGATCAAAGTTACATTTCTGGATTTGCCCTGAACAAGGACGGACGCGAGATTGCCTCCATGGGAATTGCCGCCGGGGATTACGAGAACAATGGGCTCGTAGATTTCTTCGTCACAGATTTTGGCGACGACTACAAGGTTCTCTATCACAATGACGGCGACACCAGCTTCACCGATGTGAGCTACCGGGCTGGAGTGGCGCAGACGACGATTCCGTTCGTGGGCTGGGGCGATGGATTCATCGACTACGACAACGATGGATGGCTCGACCTGTTTGAAACAAATGGCCACGTCTATCCCCAGGTGGACAAGCATGACTGGGGCACAACATTCGCTGAACGCCCGCTGCTGTTTCACAACGTACCGGGCGGGCCGAAGGATCGGAAGTTCGAGTACGTCCCGCCGGTGAAGGGTTCGGGACTCGCCGTGGTGATTCCGGGGCGCGGCGCGGCGTTTGGCGACCTGTTCAATGACGGAAAAATCGACGTGATTATCAATCCCGTGGATGGGCCGCCTGTACTACTGCGGAACGTGAATCCCGACCATCATCATTGGGTAGAGATGAATCTGGTCGGCGGCGTCAATCCTGCCAACGGCAAGGCAAGCCCCCGCGATGCAACGTGTGCCACCGTATTTCTAAGAGCGAATGGCATGCGCCAGCGACAGGACGTTCTGGCCAGCGGTAGCTACATCGGCGCCAATGATCGCCGCCCGCATTTCGGATTGGGAAGCGCCACCGACGCAGGAACCGCAGAAATCCATTGGCCCTCAGGCGCGAAAGAGACTGTGAAGCTGCCCGCCGTGGATCGCATCTACACGATCACCGAAGGAAAGGGAATTACCGGAGCAATGTGCGGCGGAATGGAATGTCCAGATGCGAAGGCTGCTAACACACCAGCCGCCAGAAAGCCGATAGCGAAGTGAGACGCGCAACAGATTGTTTCGTCGGACTCTCACGCTAGACTTGGCTCTTGCGAGGTTTTCCAGTCTTGTTCGTGCATCCTAGCGCCGCTCGTCCACCCTGCAAGTGTTCGCGTAGCTGCTGTTTTGCTATCTTATATTGCGTTTGCGTTCTTGGCATCGGCAGTTCATTTCTGCTGGGTTTCGCACAACAGCCGCCAAAAACGACGGAGCCGCCGCAGAGCGGCATGGGCGGCATTTCTTCCGCAGGAACTTTCGCTCCCGTCTACGACCAGGAAAAACGCCCCATCACCGCAGGCGGATTCGTAGACAAAGGAACCGTGGTCTTCAAGGATGTGACCAAGGCGGCCGGGCTCTCTGGTTGGCGTCACGTGATGGGCACCTCACAGAAGAAATACATCCTTGAGACCGACGGCTCAGGTGTGGGACTTATTGACTACGACAACGACGGCTGGCTCGATATCTATCTGGTGAATGGATCAACCTACGATGCGATCTCGGGGCGAAAGACTCCGCCTCACGCCGCTCTCTTTCACAACAATCACGATGGCACGTTTACCGACGTGGCCGCCAAAGCTGGCGTGACCAACGACCGCTGGGGGTTTGGCGTCGCCATCGGCGACTTTGACAACGACGGCTGGCCCGACATTCTGGTCTGCAACTTCGGCAAGAACCGGCTCTATCGCAACAACCACAATGGCACATTTACCGATGTGGCCGAAAAGGCCGGCGTAGCGCTAGGCAACTGGTCGGACGGCGCCACGTGGGGCGACTACGACGGCGACGGAAAGCTCGATCTTTTCATTTCGGGATACTTGCACTACGACCTGAATCACCAGCCGGACCTCGATCAAGGAGGCGTGGCCTTCGCCTTCTGTCAGTTGCACGGCTTCAAGGTGATGTGTGGTCCGCGCGGGTTGCCGGGCGAACCGGATCATCTGTTCCACAACAACGGTGACGGAACCTTTACCGATGTGAGCAAGAAGGCAGGGGTCTCCGATCCGAACGCCTATTACGGCTTTACCGCGATCTTCGTGGACGTGAACAACGACGGCAAGCCGGATCTGCTAGTGGCCAACGACTCGGACCCCAATTTCCTTTACATCAACAATGGGGACGGGACTTTTCAGGACCAGAGTTACATCTCAGGATTTGCGCTCAACAACGAGGGTCGCGAGATCGCGTCGATGGGCCTGGCGGTCGGCGACTACAGGAACAACGGACTCGTCGACTTGCTCGTCACGGACTTCTCCGACGATTTCAAAGCGCTCTATCGCAACGACGGAGAGGCCAGCTTTACCGAGATCGCCAGCGAAGCGGGACTGGCACAGATCCCTGTTCCTTTTGTGGGCTGGGGCGATGGCTTTCTTGATTACGACAACGACGGCTGGAAGGACGTGATGATGATCAACGGCCACGTCTATCCGCAGGTGGACCAACACGACTGGGGCACGACGTTTGCGGAACGGCCGCTGCTCTTTCACAACAACCACAATGGAAAATTCGATTATGTGCCGCCGGTGAAAGGCTCGGGACTCGCGACGCTCACTTCGGGGCGCGGTGCAGCGTTTGGCGACCTCTTCAACAATGGAAAGATCGATGTGGTAATCAACCCCATCGATGGTCCTCCGGTTCTGCTGCGCAATATGAATCCAGACCATCATCATTGGGTGGAATTGAAGCTCGTCGGAGGCGTTAATCCCGCGAATGGCAAGCCAAGCCCGCGCGACGCCATCGGGGCCACGGTATATCTGACCGCCAACGGAATACGCCAGCGCGAAGACGTGATGAGCGGGGGCAGCTACATTTCATCGAACGATCAGCGTGCACATTTTGGATTGGGAGACGCGACCGATGCCGGGACGGCGGAAGTTCATTGGCCCTCGGGTACGAAGGAATCAGTCAAACTGCCAGCTGTAGATCGCATTTATACGATCACGGAAGGCAAAGGAATCACCGGAGCGCTGTGCGGCGGAAGACGATGCGAAGGGAAATCGGCGACTGTAAGGTTGCTGCCGGCGGCAGCCAGGTGAGCTGAAGTTTGGTGCGGAAATCCGCCTCAAAACACGAGCCGGGTGAGACATTCGTGTGAACGAAGACCCACCCGGTCGAATTCCAGCGATGTCGAGAACCGTCGGCTTAAAAGACGCCAGCGAGAAAGACTTCCGCCCTACGCTCGCGTGTTGGCGTCACACCGCAGTTGGCCAGAAGAGCCGGAGACAGCGTGATAACCGGGCAATGCGCATGGGCCAGCACTTTGTAGACTACGCCCGATCGAGCGATGGCGGCGAATGCCGACGCGCCGTGCGCCCCGAGCACGATGAGGTCGGCCTGCTGAGCCCTCGCCTGATAGAGCAGTTCTTCGGTCGGGTCGCCCGGGACCGCGATAGCCTGGACCGAAAGCTTTCTTTGCAGCTTTTCCGGAACGAGGCAATGCAACTCTTCTTCGAGGTCCTCAATGGTGCGGCCTGCCAGAACCTCGGCACGCTCCTGGGGTTTGATGACGTGCTGCAACACGAGGCGAGCGCGATGGCGGGCCGCTAGCTCGGCTGCGAACTCAGCGACCGTTTCGCTGGATTCATTCAGGCTGACAGCACACAGAATGGTTTTGGTTGCGTAGTTGCGGTATCTGCCATCGACGACGTCGGGGCCGATGATGCAGACCGGAACTTTGGCAGTGCGCAGCACGGCCTCGGCAACGGAACCCACCAGGAGTTTTCCAACCGGCCCAGGCGAATGTGTTCCCATGACAATGCGGTCCACGCGGCGCTCGCGAAGGAAGGTGAGGATCTGATCGGCTGGCAGGCCGGGACGGACGGCGATTTCGCAGGAGATGCCCTGTTCCCTGATCTGCTCGGCGAGAGGTTGGAGATGATCGATTTCGGCACGGGCAGCTGCGGCGTAGTCGTAGTAACGGATTCCCGAGGTCTCGGAAGCCGCCACAACCATCGTGTCATAGGCATGAAACAGAATGAGATTCGCCCCAAATTCCTTGGCCTGCGCAGTGGCAAAGCTAAGGGCCTTTTCATTTGCGGGGATCTCGGAGGCAAAGAGGATGGTGGAGGGTTTGTTCCATCCTGGCTTAATTGCGGCTGCCATAGGAACCTCCTTGATTTGTGGTTGTACTGTGGCGAATTCAACAGCTGTTGTCGGTGCCCGGCGGCACAAGGTCAGGTGATCTAGCTCACCTTAAGGAGGGTGGACTGACCGGTATTGCAGACCGTCGGAGTGGGGGCGCTCTTTCCGGATCGAGGCGGGCTTTAGTCCTTGGCCACGCTGATGTAACGCAATTGTCCCCCTGTTTCTGAAGTTTGTCCAGTGACATTCACCACCGGTGGCGACTTGAGCGATAAGGTGACCTGAATCACAGATTTTGATCAACGAGGCTGCTTTCCTAGTTCATAGGAATCGTGGCGTTGCGTGCGGCTTTCCGATTTATGAGGTTCGAGATACCGGAGACAGGTAGCTTCTTGATTAAAAAGATACCTGCTCCTTCGAATTGGGCTCACTGAGTAGATAGCCGCCCATTCCCCGGTACGGACGTGCCGTTCTGCCGCCGCGATTTCCATGGAGGTCCTATGGAGCCGATGCATCAGATTCCCGCACGTGGCGGGCTCAACTATGACGAAGCGCCATTTCTGGCGATATGGGAGGTCACGCAATCCTGCGACCTGGCCTGCAAACACTGCCGCGCCGCCGCACAGCCGTTGGCCCACCCAGACCAGCTGACAACAGCAGAAGGCAAGGCGCTTATCGACCAGATCGCCGATCTGCACGTGCCGATTTTTGTTTTCACTGGCGGCGATCCGTTGAAACGCAACGACGTTTTCGAATTGATCCGTTATGCCTCCGACAAAGGAGTAAAGGTGGCCGTAACACCGAGCGCCACGCCGCTCTTAACGCGCGAATCGATTTTCAAAATGAAAGAAGCCGGGCTGGTCCGCCTGGGAATCTCGCTGGACGGTTCGACCCCGGAAATTCATGATGCCTTTCGGGGTCTGCCTGGCGCCTGGGCGCGTACCATCCAGGCCATCGAGTGGGCCAACGAGGCGGGCATTCCGATCCAGGTGCACACCACCATCAGCCGGCACAATGCGCACGATCTCGACAATCTATGCGCGCTTTTTGAAAAACTGGCCATCGTCATGTGGAACGTTTTCTTCCTCGTGCCTGTCGGCCGCGGGCAGTTGGGCGATCTGCTGAGCGGCGAAGAATTCGAACAGGTCTTCGGCAAGATCTACGAGCTTTCGCATCGTGTGAACTTCCAGATCAAAACCACAGAAGCCATGCACTATCGCCGCTACCTGCTGCAACATAACCTCGAAGAGAAGCGAATGGGGCATGGGCATCCGCACGCAACGCCGCACGAGTACGAACCCGGCGCGCCACAAGCCGACGCGCAGACGCGCACCGCGGGTTGGGCAACGCGGCGCGTGAACGACGGCAAAGGATTCCTCTTTGTCTCGCACATGGGCAACGTTTACCCGAGTGGGTTTCTCCCCATTCACGCGGGCAATATCCGCGAGACACCGCTGGCGGATATCTATCGCAATGCACCAATTTTCAAAGCTCTGCGCAACACCAGCTGCCTGCAGGGCAAGTGCGGGGCCTGCGAATATAAAGAAATCTGCGGCGGTTCAAGGGCACGTGCTTACGCGCTGACCGGCGACCCGATGGCACAGGAACCCTGCTGCATTTATCAACCGAAGAATTGGACGCCTCTGATGGATGAGGAACACAACATTTCGCACTCGAAGGCGTTTGCCGGGACGTTGGTGACGTTGTAGAAATACACTGCGAACTGTTGGTGGATCGAAAATTTCGCGTCCCATGAGCAGGCGAGCACCAGCGCAAAAGCGCAGCCCGCCTGCTTTTTCTTTTGCACAGATGCGCGATACGGAGTAGTTTAGCCAGCCAGAGAACGAAACCATCGTTTCTCGTCGGCTGGGTGCAACGCGCGCGAAGATGGTATAAGCATCGTGAGTGATTCAAATCACTCGCAACCGGGGAGCGGCGATTTAATTCTGAAAGTGGAGCCGCACGATTTATCGGGTAGCGGTTGGATCTGTTCTCCTCTGCGAGCGTAAATTGGAGATCGGTCTCGATGGGTGCGGTGACGATGCGAACAGCGATCATTGGCGGCGGAGTTGCAGGGCTGGCAGCTGCCTATGAACTCGAGAAGGCGCGCGCGGCCGGCGTGGACACCGAGTACACGCTCTATGAAGCGCAGGCGCGCCTGGGCGGAACGCTGTCGTCGGAGATTGTGAATGGCGCGGTGCTGGAGTACGGTCCGGACTCATTTTTGAGCGAGAAGATTGCGGCTGCAGAGTTATGCCGCGAGCTGGGTCTGGCGGATCAGCTGACGCCTTCGAACGACGCGGAGCGGAAGACGTATGTGGTGGTGCGGAACCGGCTGGTACCGCTGCCCGACGGGCTGATGTTTCTGGTGCCAACCAAGCTGATTCCAACGGCAATGACGCGGCTCTTCAGCCTCTCCACAAAGATCCGGATGGGGTTGGAACTGCTGCATCCTCCGCGGCCACGCGGCCAGGACGAATCGGTAGCGGCACTGGTGGAGAGGCATTTTGGCACCGAGGCGGTGGAGCGGCTTGCCGACCCGCTCCTGTCAGGAATTTTTGGCGGCGATGCGACGCAGTTGAGCGCTCGAACCGTGCTCCCGCGCCTGGTGGAGATGGAGACGGAGTACGGTTCCCTGACGCGGGGCATGCTGGCGGCGCACCGACAGATGCGCGCCCGCGCCGAGGCGCAGAAGAAGGCCGCGTCAGGCGCGCCCGGCTCCACTCCAGTTCCCGACAACGGGAGGCGCAGGCCGCGCGGCGTCTTCACCACGCTGCGTGGAGGCATGCAGCAGTTGGTGGATGCCGTGGAAGCGCGGTTGGAGCCAAGTTGGGTGCGGCGATCCACACCCGTGACAGCATTGGAAAAGACGCAGAGCGGGTGGAGCGTGACCTCGCGCGGATCGAAAGAATCGTACGATGCTGTGATTCTGGCCTCGCCGGCGTGGGCCGCGAGCGCCCTGCTCAGCGGCGTCGACCCCGTCCTTGGCGAAGAGCTCGCAGGAATCCCGTACTCGTCGTCGATCACAGTGAACCTGCTTTATGACGAATCGCAGCTTGGAGACTTGCCTGATGGGTTCGGATTCCTGGTCCCTGCGAGCGAACGCCGCGCCATGCTGGCCTGCACCTTTGTACATCGCAAATTCCTGGGCCGTACCCCTACAGGGAAGGTAGTCCTGCGTGCGTTTCTCGGCGGCATGAAAAACGAAGCGCTGATGGCGGAAACCGACGAAGCGCTGGTGGCGGCGGTGCGGCGCGAGTTGACTTCAATTCTTGGGGAAGGAGTCATTGACCGCGATGCAATGCCCGAACACACGCAGGTTTCGCGTTGGCGGCGAGCCATGGCGCAATATGCCGTGGGGCATCAGGAGCGGATTGAGAGAATTCAGGCGCGCGTCGAAGAGCTCGAGGATTTGTGGCTGGCAGGAAACGCCTACGACGGCATCGGTATTCCCGATTGCATACGTCTGGGCCGGCAGGCAGCGAAGGAATTGCTCGCAAGCCGAGCGGAAGTCGGCGAATCAGCAAGTTCGCCGGTGAGTGAATTGGCGAGTTAGCCAGCTCGTCTGAAGGCGTGCGTTCTTCTGCAGTTATTTCGGCACCACCGGCAACACCAATGCGCTCGGATGCTCGCTGTCATGCAGAAGCGTATTCGTAGCCGTCACGAAATCAGAGCTATCGCCCGCGCTTTTTCCCGTGTTCAGATTGCGATCGAAGCGCGGGAAGTTGCTGCTGGAAACTTCGAGCCGGATCCGATGCCCCTTCAAAAACACATTGCTGGTCGACCAGAGATCGATCTTGTACTCGTAGACCTGACCCGGCGTAATCGGTTTCGGTTCTCCGACCGTGGATTCGCGGAAGCGTGCGCGCAAAATCCCCTCCGTCAGATTCTGCGCGAATCCATTCGGCCACACATCGACGAGCTTGGCGGTAAAGTCCGTATCGACGGCTGAGGATTTCGCGAAGAGATCGAGTGTGACCGGACCCGTGAATTCGAGATCCTGATCAAGCGGTGGCGTGGAATAGACAAGCACATCAGGCCTCGCTTCCACCTCTTTCTGGTCGCGCGGACCGGCTGCTAGATGTACGGCATCGCAGCAGAGCGGTCCGCCCACTGTTGGCACGGGGTTGGCCGGATCGTAAACAAACGTGTCCGAACCGCCGATCTTGCCTTTGATTACATCCACTAGCGAGCCATCGCCGGACGAGGTGTTGGCTTTGCCGCCGGAGCTCAGGAAGAACGATGTCTGCTTGGCGCGCGCCAACGGCCATGCCGGCTCATCGCGCCACTCGTTCTTGCCCATGACAAAAATGCGCACAGGATTCGACGAGGCGAACTGGTTCTGCTTCCCCTGCAGCAGATAGTCGTACCAGTCGAGCGCGACAGCATTCTCGTCGAACTCTGCTGCGGCCGCACCGAAGTCGACATCGCCGATTTTGCGTCCGCTGCCGGCATGTCCGCCGATTGTGATGAGCAGGCGCTGGCCGTTGCGTGCAGTTTCATTTCCGGCGTGAGCTTGCAGGCCAATGAAGTTGCGCAGCGAGCCGCCCTGAAAAATGTCGTACCACGCAGCAATCGTGAGCGCAGGGACTTGAATGTCCTGGTAGTTTTCTTCAATCGACCACTGTTTCCAATAGCTGTCGTACGTCGGATGGGCGAGCCAATCGAGAAAGTAAGGCGCGAGTTCGTGCGTCATCTGCGAGCCGCCGGCGATCGGCTGAAGATTGAAGACGGGAAAATCAGTCAAGGGTAAAACTCGGTCCCCCAACACCGCGTTCGAGTCGTCTTTGATCACTCGATTGAAAGTATCCTGCGCCAGGCCAGAGGTCCACGACTCGTCGAACCACTGCTCGAACGCGCCGCCCTGATAAGCCCAGTTCTCGTGATAATTCGACGCCGTGACCACAGGACAGATCCCCGCCAGATGCGGCGGATGGCTGATGGCAGCGAGCATCTGCGTTGCGCCCACATACGATCCGCCAAACATGCCGACCTTGCCATTCGAGTGCGGCAGCGCCGCGGCCCATTCCACGGTATCGTAGCCGTCGTCGATCTCGTGCTTGAAGGTGTACCACTCGCCTTCGGAGTTGTAGCGGCCGCGCACATCCTGCACCACCACCATGAATCCACGCGCAACGGCTTTGCGCCCGAAGTCCGCTGCGTTGTCCTTGTTGTAGGGCGTGCGCTGCAGCAGCACCGGGAAAGTTCCGTCACCGGCTGGCCGATAGATATCGGCCTTGAGCGTAACGCCGTCCCGCGTTTTCATCGCGACATCGCGCTGAAACACCATATCGCCGGCGGACTGCGCGACTGAAATAACAGGCAGAGACACAACGAGAACGAGCAGGCAAAGAGATTTTTGGGACATGGGCTCCCTCAGCAGAAAAAGACGCAGCAATTCTAAAGGCTCGGGCTGGGGCGAAAAGCAATCCGGCTTGGATTTACGAATAGTCGCGCCGTGACGACCCCGAAAAGAAATCCGCCAACATGCGCAAGGTAGGCGACTCCCCCGGTCCTCACGGATGCCACCGCGCCCACATTCAGGACCTGCATCAGAAACCAGAAACCAATCAGCAACGCTGCCGGGATAAACGCAATCCGAATAAAGATGAAAAAGAACAAGAGCGTTCGAATCCGGTCATGCGGAAACGTGATGATGAAAGCGCCCATCACCGCGGCAATCGCGCCGCTGGCGCCGAGGCTGGGAATGCGAGAAAACGGGTCGCCAAGAATCTGCGCCATCATGGCCACAATGCCGCCCGCCAGATAGAAGACAAGGAACCGGCCCGAACCCATCGCGTCTTCAATCGCCCGCCCAAAGGCCCACAAGTAAATCATGTTTCCAATGATGTGCATCCAGCTTCCGTGCATAAACATCGACGTCAACAGCGTGATCCAGTGATGACCGTGGACAATCCGGATCGGGACCGCAGACCACGCCCACACAAAGGCGTCGCCGTGCGACAACTCCTTAAAGAACACAAAAACGTTAATCAGAATGATCAGCGTGGTGACAACGGCAAAGTGCCTTGAGCGACGCGATGCATCGCCCAGGGGAACAAAGCCTGCCACTACATGCCACCTTTGCCAAGCAGGATGCCGATGCCATAGGTGACCGCGCCTTCAACCGCGCCGACGATGGTCATTTCAAATCCCGAAGACCACCACGAACGAATCGTGATGAGGCTCTTGGCTGCGCCGACGGCGAAATGCGCGGCGAGCGAGATGATGGCCGCCGCGATAACGGCTTCAATGCCGGTCATGAAGAAGAACGGGATGACGGGGATGGTGGCGCCAATGGCAGTGGACAACGCACCTGAGGTGGCGGAGACGAGCGGGTTCGAGAGCGCTTCTTCCGACGTGCCCAGCCGCTCACTCGCCAATGCGCGCAAAAGCTGCTCGGGGTCGCTGGCGATGTGGTTGACCATGTGCAAGGCGTCCATCTCGGGGAGGCCCTTGACCTGGTAGTAGAGAGAGAGCAGCTCACGCGCCTCGGGCTGGTTCATCTTGATCGCTTCGCGCTCGCGGGCGACCTCGGCGTGGTAGATTTCGCGTTCGCTCTTGGCTGCAAGATAGGCGCCGGAACCCATGCTGAGGGCCGAAGCAATCATGCCGGAGAGCCCGGCGAGCAATACGTATTTGCTGTCGCCCGAGGTAGCGCCGGAGACGCCGGAGACGATGCCGAAGATAGCGCCAAGGCCATCGTTGACGCCGTAGATGGCATCGCCAATCCAGGCGCCGGGTTGCTTGCGGCCCTGATTGCGCTTGGCAAGCAGCTCCTCAAGAACTGCTTTGGGATCGATTTTTGGTGCGGTAGCGGCAAGCGCATAGTGACCGCGCAGGAGCGATCCCAGTTCCCGGTAGTGATCCTTCTCATCCTCGATTACGTGTTCGAGGATGGCGACGGAATCCGCGTCGCCGAGGGATTTGAGCTGTTCACCGTAGCTGGCGATGGCGCGGCTCTCCTCGATCTCGACGCGGCGAAGGGCCATGCGGATCCCGCCAGCGCGGCTGGCCAGCGAGTCCGCGTCGCCGCCGGGCTTGCCGGAGTAGGACGGCGCAGAGCCGCCGAGTTGCTCGATCCGGCCTGCCCACAAGGCGGCATGTTCCAGCTCCGCCTGTGCCAGATGGCGCAGCACCTGCGCACGCACGGGGTCGCTATCGCGATCGGCCAGAGTCGTATACGTGTGATAACCCTCCATCTCGGCCTGCCAGTTCCCTTCGAGAGCTGCCAACACCTTCCTGGTCTTTGCGTTGTTTAACGCGGCGATAGCCACTGCTTTCTCCTAACTTTTGATTCGAGAATACCCGAATCGAGCGCCTCGCCGTTAGGGCAGTTCGCTGATCCAACTAGACCTCGACTGCCGCCCTTCCCAGACGTGAGGTTTTCCGTATAGTGTTGTGTGCAGCAAAACGGCGGCCGGAAACCACTGACCACCGAAAGAACGCGTCAAATCCCCAGAACGCGAACACGCCCAAACCGGGCAGAACTCTTTTTCAGGAAGCGGAGAACAACCTCTCATGTCTACGCGATCGACACCCCCGGCACAAAGCACGCCGAGCTACACAGGCCCGTTCATCACTGTCGCCGTTCTGTTCTTTATCTTCGGGTTCATCACCAACCTCAACATGGCGTTGGTGCCGCACCTTCGGTCCATCTTCGACCTGCCCTATGCCTGGGCCATGCTGGCCGAGTCGGCGTTCTTTCTGGCCTACTTTGTCTTCTCGTCCCCCACGTCGAAGCTGATCGAAACCATCGGCTATAAGAAGACGATGGTAGTCTCCCTGTTCATCCAGGTCGTTGGTTGCCTTCTCTTCGTGCCGGCGGCAAAGCTGGTCAGCTTTCCGCTATTCTTGACGGCTGTATTCATCGTCGGCGCTGGCGTGACGGCGTTGCAGACCGCAGCCAACCCTTACGTCGCGATTCTCGGTCCGGAGCACAGCGCGCCGGTTCGCTTGACGTTGGCGCAGGCCCTGAACTCACTCGGCGGAACGATCGCGCCGCTGGTCGCTGGCGCTTATATCCTCACCGATCCGGCAAGCACCGCAACGAAGGCAGCCATCGCGAACACCGTGCGCGGACCGTATATCGCCATCGCCGGCGGCTTGCTAATTCTCGGCATCGCCGTGGCCTTCATGCATCTTCCGCACGTCGCCCAAACGCAGGCTTTCCGGCCCGCCAAAGAAGGCGATCCCATCCTGAGCCGCAGCATCTGGGGCTACAAACACACAGTGCTGGGCGCGGTCGGCATCTTCCTTTATGTCGGAGTCGAAGTCGGTCTGGCCTCGATTGCGGTCAATTACTTCAAGAGCCAGGGAGTCGATAGCGCCAAGACAGCGTCGTTCCTGGTCTCGCTCTATTGGTTCGGCGCGCTGGTCGGCCGCTTGCTCGGCTCATGGGTGCTCACCAAGATCAAATCGAACAAGCTACTCGGGGCCTTCGGCTTTATCGCCGCCGCGCTGCTCGTCGTCTCGATGTTCTCGAGCGGACCGGTGGCTATCTGGACCGTCGTGCTCTGCGGCTTCTTCAACTCCATCATGTTCCCCAACATCTTCGCATTGGGCATCGCCGGACTTGGTCCGATGACCAGCAAGGGATCGGGGCTGATTATGACGGCCGTCGTCGGCGGAGCCATCGTGCCTCTGCTTCTCGGCGCGGCGGCCGACAAGATGGGCATTCAGCACGCCTTTGTTATTCCCATCTTCTGTTACCTCTTCATCGCCTACTACGGGCTATGGGGCTCCAAACCTACGCGGACAGTGACGGCGTAGCAGCGGAGTGTTGTAAACCTGAAGGCCCTTCGGCGTAAGCCGGAGGGCCTTCGCATGTCTACTTGGGAATGGCGAGCAGGACGCCGATATATTGCCGCACCCGGGTCAGAAGAGCGGGCGCCGCTTTGGAATGGAACTCCGCACGCCGGCCCGCCCAATCCATGCTCTTCAACTGATCCACCAGAATCGCTCCTTCGACGCCGCCAACCGTCGCCGGCAGAGCAAACGGGTACGGCTTGCGCTTACTGGTCAGAGGGCAAACCACCGCCAACCCGCTCGCCCGGTTGTAGCGAGCATCGGTAAGCACAAGGGCCGGCCGCCGCTTGGCCTGTTCGCGGCCGACCTGAGGATCGAAATCGAGAAAAACGATGTCGCCGGCCTCGGGAACATATCGCGTTACCACTCGACGGCTTCCCTTCCGACCTCCACACCGGCTTCGATCTCCGCGTAGCGATTTTCAGCGGTAATTTGCGCCACCAGCTTGGCCAGCGTAGGAATCTTTCCCACGCGATTCAATTGGACAGCCCCCTGATCGGCAACCTCGATCTCCAGCGGGTCGCCGGCTTTCAGCTCCGCTTCCTCTGCGATGGATTTCGGGATTCGCACCGCGAGGCTGTTACCCCATTTCAGAACTTGCGCGCGCATGTTGATCGGCCTCCCAGCCAGCGTTTCGAAAAGTAGATACATTGTATCATTGCCTTCCAATTGAGAGCCTTCGCATGTATTTAGCAATTGGAGAATCCGGCGGCATCATGCCGGAGAACTACTCTTCCAGAAATTGACGATACAATCCACGAATCAGGGCAGAATCGGGAGTTCCAGTGGCGACCTCTTGAAGCAGCCCGTGCCGCTGCTGGGAAGCTATCTCCTGAAGACCTTCTTCCTGAGCAATTCGGGCAGCCACTTGACGAAAAGGGATCTCCCGTCGGCCTTCGGGTGTGCTGATGCGGTATTCCAAGAATGCGCCTTCGAGAGCGCGCTTCTCAAGCTGAAGCTTAATAATGTAATCCCCTAGTGCGAGCGCCATCTCCTTGTCTGTCATAGTGGAGAAACTGTAGTCCGGGATAAGGGCTATATCCTATGATTTTTCGATGCGAAACATCTATTCAAAGGTCAATCGGGCCAATAGACACATCGAGGAGCTGCACCGCTCTATCAGACGTTTCATCGATACCTCGCCCTACAAAATCAGGAGGAAGCTAGATCCTCGAACTGGCGAGGCAGTCTATTACCTCGCTGAAGCACCCGCCGTTCCCGACGAAATGGCGTTGATCGCGGGAGATGTCCTGCAAAATCTCCGAAGTACTCTCGATCATCTCGCATGGGCGCTCGTGGAAACCAATGGCGGAAAACCCACGCGAGTGATTGCCGAAACCGCTTCCGCGACACGGCAGGCAGAGGCTCAACGCGATCTCGAAATCAAAAAGGCCGAGTACGCCGAACAGAGCCGCCGCCAGCAAGCCAGCGCCGACAAGGCCTACGAGCTGCAGACCAATGTCATGCTGCAGCAGGTGACGGCCGAGCAGGTGAAGGTCCAGCAAGTGGAAAAGGAAGGCCAGATCAAGGTGCAGGAAGCAGAAATTCTGCGCCATGAAAAAGAACTGATCGCCACGGTGCTGAAGGGCGCGAAGATCGAGCGTCAGCGCATTGAGAATATGGCTGCCGCGGAAAAGAATCGCTGACCACCGAAGCCGAGGGACGCGCCGCCGCCATCCGCACACAAGGCGAGGCTGAGGCCAGCATCATCTTCCAGAAAGGTGAGGCGGAAGCGAAGGCGATGAACGTGAAGGCCGAAGCCTACCAGGATTGGAACCAGGCCGCGGTGGTCGACAAGCTGCTGACCAACATGGCAGATGTGGTGCGCGCGATGGCCGAACCGCTTTCCAAGGTGGACAAGATCACGATCGTGTCCACGGGGAATGACGGCGCCGCCGGCATGCACAAGATCACCGGCGACATGACGAAGATCGCAGCGCAGGTGCCCGCATTGTTCGAGGCGCTGAGCGGCATGGACATTAAGCAGTTGATGTCCAACGTGCAGGCGATGAAGCAGAAGCCGGAAAATGGCGCGGCGACGAAAGATGCCAGCCATTGATGACGAGCCCGGCTTCACGTTGAAGGCGCGAAGCCGGGAGCTAACCGGTGCAACAGGGAGAGCAGACGAAGGAGGATGTTATGTCATTACTGGATAGGGTGGGCACGTTGCTGCGCGCAAATTTGAACGACCTGGTAGAGAAGGCTGAGGATCCCGAACGCATGTTGAAACAAATCGTTCTCGACATGGAGAACCAGCTGCTTCAGGTGAAAACGCAGGTGGCCATCGCGATTGCCGATCAGCATCTGCTCGAAAAAAAGCGCACCGAGCACGAAAAAGAAGCAGCCGATTGGCGGCGCAAAGCAGAGCTCGCCGTGACCAAGAACCAGGACGATCTGGCGCGCGCCGCACTCGAGCGATCCCTGAGCCATGGACAGCTTGTGGAAGGGTTCACCGCACAGGCCGAGGACCAAAAGCATGAAGCTGACAATCTGCGCCAGGCGTTGCGCAAGTTAGAACAGAAGCTCAGCGAGACGCGCGCGCACTGCGAGATGCTGGTGGCCGAACATCGCCGCGCCAAGGTGGTGGGTCGAGCCACGAAGGCGCGGCAAGTCGTGGGCAACGGACAGGAGCAAACATTCGGGCGCATGAAGAGCAAGGTCCATGTGCGCGCAGCTGAGAATGCGGCGGCGAGCGAGATCCTGTCGCCCGAGACGCTGGAAGATAAATTCAAGGCGCTCGAGAGCGAAGACAAGGTCGAGATGCTGCTGAATGAAATCAAAAGCAAGGTCGCCGCCAACGGCTGAAGCACTCGTGTATTACGGGCCGGTCTTCATCGGAGTCGTAAACTCCACACACTCACGGTGCAGTTCATGCATTCCGGGCGGTACAGGTTTGCGAGTGACCGGCTGGCTTCTGCATGAACCTGGTCCGCCTCGGGATGCATTCCGGCTTGATCGAGAACTTTTGCGTACGCTAATTCACCGGTGAGATATTCGGCGTTCTGTGTTCCAGTGGTATTTTTCAAAATTGCCAAACCCGCACGCATATTGGTCAGACCCGTAGACACATCGCCGTTCGCGGCGCTCGATTTGCCGGCGATCAGATATGCCCAGCCAGTCAACGGATGCTGAGCGCCGTAGAATCTCTTGCAGGCCTCCAGCGCGTCCATATAAGCGGATACCGCCTCGGAGGTGCGACCGGTGACGGAAGCGAGCCAACCGGCCGTTCCGTCAATGTCAGCCGACAACGCCTTCGCATCCGGTCCAGCCAGAGACGCATAGGTCTTTGCGGCCTTCAGATGCTTTTGGGCATCCTTCCAATGCTTTCGTCCGATTGCAGCGCCCACAAGGTGGAGATCGATCACGGCCAATCCAGCGTGATCCTGAAATTGACCTTCGATTCGCGCTGCTTGGTGCAATATATGCTCACCAGTTTTGAAGTCTCCAGCGTCGACCTCGAGACTTCCCAGACAGCTCAGTGCGAGCGCGTAATCCAGGCTCTTGCGGCTTGCGCGCGCCAATACGGTGAGAGCCTTCTCATAGGACTGCTCCGCTTCCAGCATGTGGCCCGTGTCCTTGTACGCCAGGCCCAGCAGAGTTTCCGCCCGTCCGCGTTCCCGGTCAGAGAGCAAGCGGGATTGCTCGATCGTCTTGAGAGAGACGATAGCTTCGGCGTAGTGTCCTTGTTCGATGAGCGCATCCGCCGCATTCGTGCGATCGGCAATCGCGTTTTCTCCGAAAACAGACACACAACTCGTAACTGCTATGACAAGCAGGAAAAGACCGCGCATGATTTTGACCTCCGGTTTGCTTGGTAGGGACCGGCTTTTCACGCCTCAAGGAAGCGCGTGCCGAGGGCGTTGCACGATGTTGGCCAAAGGCCGAAGGGCCTAACTTCAGTAGTTTTCAAGCGGCTCGGCACTCAAACTGCAACGCGGTGTTCGCCAGCGGTCACCGCATTGCGAAGCCGGACATCGCGTGGGACTTGGGCGACACGGGCCCATCTTACGGACTCGCCTTCATCGGAGGGGAAGGAAGGCCGCGATTGGGCGCTTCGCGGACCAGGCGCGATTGGAGAATGCGTTTGGCGATGCGCGGCTTCAGCCACATCCAAAAACCGCTGAGGATAATGGCCGGCATCGCGATCCAGCGTGCGAAGAAAGCAGCCTGCGGAATGTGTTCGACGGGACCGTAGAGGTAGCCGACAATCGGAATGCTGAGCACCAGGTGAAGGAACCGAAGGATGTCGCGCTCGCGCCAGCCGGTCATTGCGCACCTCCTTCAAGTTGCCGTGTCCTGGTCGAAGGCAGCGCGAAGCCCATCGCGATCATCCACACAAAACCGGGAAAGCGCGTGAGCGGAACGAGCGGGAGGGCCGCAGGAATTTCGATGTTGAGCCAGCTCAGTTCACCGCACAGAGCCAGAACCAATCCGAGCAAGATGATCCAACGAGGCACGAGTTTGCGAAAAAATGCCGGGACGCAGATGCCGGCCATCAATAATCCGAATGAAACGGAGTAGCCCGGCCCTCCCAAACCAAAGCCAAAATAGTAGAGCGCCTGTGTTACCGCCGCATCGTGAGTGACGCTGGGATAAGTCATAGTCCAAAGCACACAGCTGTTCGCCATCAGCAGGAAGGCCGTGGCAAAGCCGCCGAAGAGCGCGATGTCGGCTCCGGCTGCCTGCACCCCGAGAAACTTAAGCCGGCTCACCGCCGATGCCGTGAAGATTCCCAGCGGAATCGCCGAACCAAATTGCAGAAAGGCACAGAGCAGGACCGCCGACGGGCGAGCCTGAAAGTAGGCGACGATGGTTTGCGGGGATTCCCACGGACCAGGAAAATACGGCTTCCCGCCAAAGACCGTCACCGGATAGAGGCCCGCACAAAACAGAACAGTGAAGACAATTGCGAGGATTCCGAGGGGCGGGCTTTGATGGCGACGACCGATCTGGACAGATTGAGTGTTGGACGACATGGCCAATTCTCCTCCGAAATTGGTTATATCACATAATCGTTATTGTTAGTAATGATTAGAATATGTAATACTTTATTTATGTCGAATAGCCCGTCGGCCAACCACGCTTCGGTCGCTTTTCTTCTCGCACAGGTCGGCGCGTGCGCTGCACGCGAATTTGCGAAAGCGCTGACTCCTTTGAACTTCTCCCCGCCGGATGCAGGAATTCTGCGGCTGCTGGGCCGATCGCCCGGTATCAGTCAGCAGGAACTTGCCAAGCGGCTCGACATGCACGCAAGCCGGCTTGTTGCGGTGATTGACGAGCTTGAGAAGCGAGGCCTCGTCGCGCGCGAAACGAATCCGGCAGATCGGCGGGTCTATTCCCTGCATCTCACCGTGGCAGGAAATGAGGCGCTGGCAGCTATCGGCGTGGTGGCGCGGACGCACAACGAAAGCATCTGCACCGGGTTAGACAATAACGAACGCTTGCAGCTTGGGGCGCTGCTCGGAAAGATTGCAGCGCAGCAGGGCCTCACACAAGGGGTTCACCCGGGCTACAAAGATATCCATATGCGGGGAGACGCAACACCCGGCACCGAGACACAACCGCCCGAGTAATGGAAGATTCAAGGTTGGACCAAGCTTCGGCTATCGCTTCGCCGTCTAATCAGCAGCACTGACCCAATGCGCAGGAAGGCAAAGCGGCCATTGCCGGCGAGAAGATAGCCGCCGCGGCTGCCGCCCGAAATATCCATACTGCCGTTGCCGATTATGATTGGAATCAGGATTCCATAAGGAACTGGTGAATGGATGCTCTCTGCAATTCGCTGTATTGCTGTATCGCTGGCGGCGGGCCTCGTCCTGATAGCCGTGCCTTCCTTCTCGACCGCACAGGAAGCAGGCTCGACTCCGGTTCTGACTGCGGCAGGAGAGCTCCCCGAAGCTCCTCAACCTCAATTCGCGGTCGCTTCGGCCGAACCCGCCGAGGCGCAAGCGATTTCTGCTCAAAACCCGGGCACGCCGCAGCCTGCTCCGGGTTCCACGCCGGCCCCGGTTCCCGGTCCGGAGAGCTCCAGTTCCCAATCACCCGCTGCGCAATCCGATAGCGAAAAAAGCGAGCATGAGAAGGCCGAAGAGCAGCTGAAGGAACAGGAGCGCCAGCGGGTTGCGGGCGTGATGGCCACCTTCAACACCACCAACAATCGAGACGCGCTTCCGCTGTCATCGGGACAGAAATTTCAGCTTTTCTTCAGGAGTGAAATCGATCCCTGGCCCTTCCTGCTGGCAAGTGTCGTTTCTGGTATTGGTCAAGCCGATGACAGCTACCCGGAGTGGGGACAGGGCACGCAAGGCTACGCGAAGCGATTCGGCGCGGCCTACTCCGATGCGTTCATTGGGAACTTTTTTGGCAATGCAGTGCTGACCAGCATGCTCCATGAAGATCCCCGCTACTTCCAGAAAGGCACGGGCACCAAAACCAGCCGCTTTCTGTGGGCAGCGTCGAGCACCGTCTGGTGCAAGCGCGACAAAGGTGGATGGGGACCAAACTACGCCAACGTCGGAGGGAACCTGATTGGTTCTGCCATCGCGCGGGCGTACTACCCGGAGTCGGAGCGTACGGTGAGCGACACCATCACGGACGGGTTGACTGTGTCTGCCGAAGGTGTCATTGGCTCCGAAGTTATCGAATTCTGGCCCGATATCGCACGCCATTACAAACGCAAGCACGCCGAGAAGCTGGCCCGCCAAGCTGCGCAGCGCGATGCGCAGAGTACAGCCCATCCCGCTCCCCAATCCGTTCCGGCGGCAAAGCCAGGGAATCCCCAACAGTGAGAGACCGGACCAGCGACTGCTATGCCACCGGTTCCAGGTGCGCAGTAAAATGGCGCAGGAATGGCGCTTCGTAGGTGAGGCGCATGCCGCGAATCGAATCACGGTTCTTCCACACTTCAAGAATCACTTCGACCAGGTAATCAATGTGGCTCTGCGTGTAGACCCGCCGCGGAATGGCGAGGCGCACAAGGTCCATCTGTGCAGCACCCGCAAACATCAGCGTGCCGATTTCTACTGAGCGCACGCCGCCTTCAAGATAAAGTTCCGCCGCGAGCGCAACCCCAGGGAATTGCTCGATGGGAATGTGCGGCAGAAACGCACGTGCATCGATGTAGATCGCATGTCCACCCGGCGGTTGCACAATCGGCACTCCCGCCTCAGCGATGTGGTTGCCAAGGTATGCAGTCGAGGCGATGCGGTAGCGCAGGTAATCCTCTTCGAGCGCTTCTTGTATGCCGACTGCGATCGCTTCCAGATCGCGGCCTGCAAGTCCGCCATACGTCGGGTAGCCCTCGGTAAGAATCAGCAGGTCCATCTCCTGCCGGGCCAGGATATCGTCATTGGTACAGAGGAAGCCGCCGATGTTCGCCATGCCGTCTTTCTTGGCCGACATGGTGCACCCATCGCCGTAGCTGAACATTTCCTGCGCAATCTCCTTGGGCGTCTTGGATGCGAAGCCTTCTTCGCGAAGCTTGATGAACCAGGCATTCTCAGCAAAGCGGCAAGCGTCAAAGTAGAGCGGGATGCGGTGGCGCTTGCAGACCGCGCTCACGGCGCGAACATTTTCCATCGAGACAGGCTGGCCGCCGCCGGAGTTGTTGGTGACAGTCAGCATGACCAGCGGGATGCGCTCGCGGCCGATACGCTCGATCAGCGCTTCAAGCGCGGCCACATCCATGTTGCCCTTGAAAGGATGTTGCAAGGATGGCTGCTTGCCCTCCGGAATCACCAGGTCGACCGCTTCGGCTCCGACAAATTCGACATTGGCGCGCGTCGTATCGAAATGAGTGTTGTTGGGGACGACGTCGCCTTTCTTGCACATCACTCCGAAGAGAATGCGCTCAGCGGCACGGCCCTGATGAGTTGGAATCACGTGCGTGTAGCCGCAGATGTCCTGGATCGAATCGCGAAAACGATCGAAGCTGCGGCTGCCCGCGTAGCTCTCATCGCCCTCCATGATGGCGGCCCACTGGTGTGTCGACATGGCCCCGGTCCCGGAATCCGTGAGTAGATCGATCAGCACATCGTCGGCCTTCAGCAGAAAAAGATTGTAATGCGCTGCCTTAAGCAGTTGTTCGCGCTGCGCCCGCGTCGTCCAGCGGATCGGCTCGACACTCTTGATGCGAAATGGCTCGATGATGGTCTTGACCGGCATGACAGGCTCCAATTGGAAGGACAAAGACAGAGTCTAACTCCGTCGCGAGCCAGGGCGCCGTGTGCCCCGCCACCTGAGACAATTCGAACGCTCATATCGGTTCGCCATTGACCGCTTGCGCCACCAAACAGATATAAAGGTATGCGTGCGCCGAAGGAGCCCCGAGTGGCCATTGCCGTACCCCCGCCGCAAGTTGACCAGAGCGAGAACAAGCCGCTGTTCCCGACGGAGGGCCTGGCGGCGTTCGCTCTGGTGACGGGCCTCTTTCTTCTTTGGGGGATTGCGAACAACCTGAATGACGTGCTGATTCGTCAGTTCATGAAATCGTTCGAGCTTACACGGCTGCAAGCGGGGTTAGTGCAGTCGGCCTTCTACATAGGATATTTCGTGTTTTCCGTTCCCGCAGCGATAGTCATGCGACGGCGTGGCTACAAGTTCGGTCTGGTTACCGGCTTGCTTCTCTATAGCCTTGGAACTTTTCTCTTTTTGCCCGCTGCGGCGGCGCGCAGCTATTCGCTTTTTCTACTCGCACTGTTTGTCATCGCCAGCGGACTCGGATTCCTCGAGACAGGCGCCAATCCGCTGATCGCGCAACTGGGCGCGCCTGAAAGCGCGGTGCGGCGTCTCAACTTCTCGCAGGCATTCAATCCGCTGGGCGCCATCACCGGCGTTCTTATCGGCACATTGTTTATCTTTTCCGGGGTTGAGCTCAAAGCCCCCGATATTGCGCGACTGAAGCTGGCCGGAACCTACGATGCCTACCTTCATCACGAGACCATGCGCGTCGTTCCACCGTACATGGCGATCGGCGCGTTCGTTCTGCTCTGGGCATTTCTTATCTATCGCACACCGTTCCCAGCCGTTGCGGGCGCGCAGCCGACCAGCAGCGAGGAGCCGCGTGGGAGTTATCGCGAGTTACTGCGCTATCCGCATTTCCTGCTGGCGGTGTTGGCACAGTTCTGCTATGTGGGCGCGCAGGTGGGCACCTGGAGCTACTTCATCCAATATGTGCAGGACTACACGAGCCTGCCGGAAAAAACCGCGGGCTATTTTCTTACTGGAACGCTCGCGGGATTTGGCGTGGGGCGCTTCGGCTCAAGCCACTGGATGAAAACGGTGAGCGCAAGCACGCTGATGGGCTTGTTCGCTGCGGCGAATATGCTGCTCGTGACCGTCGGCATACTTTTTCCGGGCTGGATCGGATTATGGGCCATTTTTCTTACGAGCTTTTTCATGTCGCTGATGTTTCCCACGATTTTCGCGCTGGGCATCCGCGGCCTCGGCGTAAATACAAAGTCCGGCGCTTCGCTGCTGGTGATGTCGATTATTGGAGGCGCCGTCTTCACTCCGGTGATGGGGCTGGTATTTCAAAAGACCCACCGTATGGCGATCGCGATGGTGGTACCACTTGTGTGTTATGTCTGCGTTGCGTATTACGCGTTCTGGGGATCGAGGATTCCGCCACGTCGCGCAACATAGGCCGACGCTGCCGGTGACCGGCGCTCGCGGATCTTGCCCAACAAGTTTGACGACCCTCTCATTGTAATCCATTGATTCTAAAATAAAATAACAGCGCGGCTGGCCCGAGACCCGATTGCCCCCGATCGCTCTTCTTCAACCGGGTTCGTCCTGCTCGGTACCAAAGACAAGCCGAATCGTATCTCCCGTTAAAACTTGGTCCGCGAAATACCGATAGAGATCGCGCTGAAAGCACACATTTAAGAGTTGGCTATATCGCCTTGCAAGTCGCACTTCATGCGCAAGGATCTACAAAGAACGAAGCCCGAACGAGAAGTGGATCGGATCGATCAATTTCATTCTTTGGGCAAGAAAGGGCTACACCTGAGAATGATTTCCCTAAAAAAATTCCTGGACATGGACTCAACCGCGGTACTTCGAGCGGAGCCGGAGAGTGAAGGACTCTTCCCGGTGACGTTGCAGTCTTATCGCGCTGTCCTCGGCGCCATCGGAAAGACTGCCGCTCACATCTCCCCTGCCCTCGGCGCGGACCTTGAAGCGAACCTGCAACGACTTGAACATCGCGTCGCGGTCAATACTTCTTCTGAGTCAGTGAAGCAGAATCAGAAACAGGTTGAAGTCCAGTTACGGGAATGGGGAGACCGGCTTTCAGACCATTTGAAGTCCAAAGCCGATGAAGTCCGGGAGATTCTGGTCGCTCTGTCGAAGACCGCTGAGTCGGTGGGGAGTTGGGATCACGGATATTCCAATCAGTTCAAGGAAGTGACAGGGCGTTTGGAGCAGATCGCCAATCTTGACGATCTGACTGAGATCCGGTCATCCCTGGTGAAGCGCGTTTCGGAACTGAAGGGCAGCGTCGATCAGATGACTCGCGATAGCAAGGAGCTGGTAGCTCATTTACGCGCTGAAGTCTCGATTTACGAAACCAAGCTTAAGTCGGCCGAGCAGCTAAGTTTGCGGGATGAACTCACGCGGGTTGCAAATCGCCGCAGCGTGGAAGAGAGAATCCGCTGGTGTATCGAGTGCAATCAAACCTTCTGCTTCGTCATGCTCGATCTGAACGGCTTCAAGCAGGTGAATGACCGGCATGGGCATTTAGCCGGCGACGACTTACTCAAGCAATTCGCGGTGGAATTGCAATCGAACGCGCGTTCCGGTGACTTAGTGGGCCGCTGGGGTGGGGACGAGTTCGTGGTGATCATTGCCTGCGATAAGACCGGAGCTATGTCGCATGTAGACCGGATCCGTGAATGGGTATTCGGCAAGTACACCGTCAATGGCGGGACTGGGACCGAGGGTCCCGTAATTCATGTCGAAGCGTCAATCGGCGTGGCCGAATGGAAAGCTGGGAAGACCCTGCAGGAATTGATCGCTGAAGCGGACGGTGCCATGTATAAGGACAAGAACCGCTCCCGCCTGAGGGAATAGCCGCGTCTTATCCAGTATTTGCTGCCTGCTAGTTCAATCTTATGGAAAAGGTATCGAGCATTCTCTTCCGCAGCGCGGAGCTCTGCAAGGATTGAATGTTTTCTTTCACAAAAGTTGTAGAAGCTGAAATGCAGAATTCCGGCCTCAGCCTAGAATCTCCAAAACGAAGGGCCGATAGAGTGCCCGTAACAGACAACCACCTGCTCCAAGTAACGATTCTGGACCTTTTGTAAGAACTGGTTCGGTGCAGGCGGAAATCGATATAAGGAGCGATTCAAATGTCTCTCATCAGTCCGATCAATAACGTCACGAACATCATTGCCGAGAACTCACTCAGCAGTACTCAGGATCAACTCCAAACGACACTCCAACAGCTTTCCACGGGCAATGAGCTCGTTTCTCCCGCCATTGCGCCCGCAAACTCGTCCATCGCAGCCGGCCTCAACGCCAACATTTCGGCTCTAACTCAGTCCGCCCAGAACTCGCAAAGCGGCGTTGGCGAGTTGCAGACCGCCGCGGGCGCGCTGTCGCAGGTTACGACGCTGCTCAACACCGCCGTCACCCTGGCCACCCAGGCTTCAACGGGCGGCTTGTCCACCGCGCAGGCGACGGCTCTGAATACAGAGTTCCAGTCGATCCTGACCGAAATCGGCACCATCGGTTCAACCACGAACTTTAACGGCACGGCCGTTTTCGGTGCGGCCGGCGCAGGCACCACACTGGACGTCTTCACCAGTGACGGCACTGCCAGCGGCAACAACACCGTCGCAACCACCATCGCCGCTCTGACCACGACGGCACTTGGAGTGAACGCCTCTACTCTGACGTCAACTGCCAGTGCCCAGACGGCCCTGACCGCTGTTACGGCGGCCATCAACACCGTCTCCGCGAATGCCGGCGCAGTTGGCTCTTCGATCAACCAGCTCAACGCCAGCTCGGCAGTGGCATCCACCGAACAGACCAACCTGCAGGACGCCGTGAACAACATCCAAAACACGAACATCCCGCAAGCTGTCGCACAGCTCACGCAGGAGCAGACTCTACAGCAGATCGGTTTCTCTGCCCTGCAGAGTTCGCAGCAGTCCGAACAGCTGGTCGAGAAGCTGTTCCAGTAAACCCACGCTTTTTCACCCGACAGCAGCGCTCTTTGGGGCGCTGCTGTTCTGTTTTGCGGACTAAAATTCCGGGCCGCAGGTGCCGATATATTCTCGCGGCTTGAGCGCGAACGCGGCGCCAGACAGCGCGGCACCGGCCTCAGGAAAAGGATCTCTCATGAGTTCAGTCTCTGCACTTAATTCGCTTCTCGGCTCCAGCTCCTCCTCGAACGGCATCGACATCAGTTCGATCCTTCAGGCATTAACGGGGTCAACGAGTTCTGGCCTCGACGTCACGACCGCGGTCGACGCGGCCGTCACAGCAGCCTCGGCGCCGGAAACCGCCTGGAATACCCAACTGACCTCGACTGAGAACCAGGTTTCGACACTGCAGCAGATTCAAACGGACGTGCAGAACCTCGACAACGACGTGCAACAGTTGAACAGCATCACCGGTCCCCTGGCGTCCAATACCGTTACCTCGTCGAACTCAAGCATCGTTTCGGCCACTGCGGCCTCGGGGACTGCGCTGGGAACCCATGTCGTGACAGTGAATAGTCTTGCCACCACGGCCACATGGACCTCCGGCGAGTTCGCATCCAGTTCGACCGACCTGCCGGCCGGGAGCTTCACCATCACCACCGGCTCCGGGGCGACACAGACCATCACCACTGACGGAACCGAATCTCTAACCGATGTGGCGAACCAGATCAACGGAGACAATCTCGGGGTGACAGCGTCTGTAATCACCGACGCCAACGGCGCCCGCCTGGCCATCGTCGCCAACTCGTCGGGCAGCGCCTCCAACTTCACCATCGGCGGTTCGCCCAGTTTTGGATTCACTCAGCCGGTCACCGGCACAAATGCCTCTCTTACGGTCGATGGTGTGCCGATCAGCAGCGCTTCCAACACCGTCTCCGGCGCGCTTCCCGGGGTAACCTTGAACCTCCTGGGCGCCAGTACGGGGACACCGGTTACGCTCAATGTCCAGGCGGACACATCGTCGGCGTCGACTGCGATCAATCAATTCGTGACCGACTACAACAAGGTCATGAGCGACATCAACGCCCAGTTCGACGACACCTCATCGGGTCAGGGTCCGCTGGCCCAGGATTCGAACATTATCAACCTCCAGAACGCAGTGGAGCAGTCGCTGGACTTCGTTGCGAGTGACTCCTCCATCAACCTCTCTTCCCTCGGCATCTCGTTCAACAACGACGGAAGCCTTTCGGTTAACTCATCGACGCTGCAGAATACTCTGCAAAATAACTTCGCCGGCGTGCAATCTTTCTTTCAGGGCTCCGCGCTCAACGGCTTCGCAAACAACATGGACCAGCAGCTCACCAACTTTCTTGCTCCCGGCAATGGGGCCTTTGTTGTCGACCTCCAGAGCATGAATAGCGAGGAAACCACTCTCAAGCAGGACATCACCAACTTTCAGAGCACGGTCATTGCGCCGCTGCAGACCAGCCTGCAGGCCCAGTTTTCGAAGGCTGAAACGGAACTGCAGGAGCTGCCCTTGGAACTCAAGCAGATCAATCAAGAATTCAACCCGAATTCAAGCAGCAACGGTTAAGCAGGGACACCAGGGACTGAGAAAATGCGCACCGATCTGGCTTATCGCAAGACTGCAATTCAAGGGAGCAGCGGGTTCGGCCTGCTGATCGCCGTCTTCGACGCCCTCGCGGAAGATCTGCGCCGTGCGGCTCAGGCCGAACGGAACAACGACATCGAAAAGCGTTGCCACGAAGCCAACCACGCGGTTTACATCATCGGTTTTCTTGAGGATCGGCTGCTCCATGGGGACGGCGGACCGTTGGCGGATGAACTCCGCGCCTTTTACCGCACTCTGCGGAGCAAGCTGCTTCAGGCGCAGATCGACAGATCCGCCGAGCAGTTGGAAGAACTAATGAGGGGCGTGCTGAAAATTCGCGAGGCATGGCAGAAGGCCGATCAACGCAAAGTTCCCTCGGGACCGGAGATTCTTCGCGCCTCCATGCAGAATCTTCCCGCCTTTGCCGCAGCGACGACCGAATACAGCAGACACGACGACTGGTTTGCCTGAAGACCTGGCCGCACCTTAGAGCCGCGAACGCTGCCAGCCTCCGCTTGCACAAGGTTTCACACCGCGGTGAGCGCCTGAGGAACCTCTGAACAAATTTGCGTTTTGAAAGGGCACGGCTTCAAAGCCTGCCCTGAGCGCGGTCGAAGGGTGCCGTAAATGGCCCGAAAGGTGCGGCGGCTTTAGCCGCTGAGGGATGTTCTGAAACTTGTTCAGAGCTTCCCTAGCTCGGCGCCACCAGGTAGTTAAGCAGGGTATCCGGCAGTACCTTCGCCGCTGCAGCAAGAGCTGCGCTATTGTCCGTCTGTGCCTGGCTCAGGTTAATAGCAGCCTGGGCCATATTCACGCCGACTAATGACGTCTGCTGCGACGATAGGTTAACAGTTTCCTGCTGCAGGTAGGTCTCCTGCGAATTCAATTGGCTGTCGGCATTGGCATAGAAAATACTCTGCTGACTAACATAATTCAGCGCAGTAGTCACGCCACTGACTGCCGTACCAATTGCCGAGGAATTTCCGCCCTGCAGCGCGGTGACGAGAGCGCTCAACGAACCCAATACATTGGTGGTCGAATTCGAGAAGATCTGGCTGCCGGGCAGATTGACCTGAACATTGGTGCTGTCGCCAACGGCGACGGAGTTTTGACCACTGTTCCCGTTGTAGGTGTAACCGGTCGGTGAAGAGGAATCCGCAGTGTAAGGCTGCTGTGAGGATGCTGTGCCTCCGAAGAGATACGAGCCCTCATAGGAGGTGTTGGCCTGCGTAACAACGCTGTTGAGGATGCCCTGGACCTGCGAGGCGATCGACTGCTGATTGGCTGTGGATTCCGTGCCGTTGGCGCCCTCGGTCCCTAGCGAAATTGCCTGTGTGAGCGACGACTCAACCGAACTCAACGCGGAGCTTGCAGCCTGGACCTGCGAGAGAACACCCGTGACGTTTTGCGTGTACTGGTCGACATTGGCCGTTTCGATCGTGTTTTGGACAATCTCGGACGCAGCCGCGGGGTTGTCCGATGGCACATTAACGCTTTTGCCGGTCGACACTTGCTCGAGCGCCTGATTGAGCGTCGTCTGGCTCTGCTGAAGACCGGCGAGAATATCGGGAACGAGATTTGGATTTACGCGCATAGTAATTAATAACTCTGAGTCGTGCCCATATCGAGAGTGACCGTGCCCAATGCCTGCACAGTGCTGACGATCCGGGCCGCGGCCTCGTAGGCTGTTTGGAATTTGATTAGATTGGTTGTCTCTTCGTCGATGTTGACTCCGGAGATCGCGCTCTGCTGATTCGTGAGTGACAGTAGGTTGTCCCCGATCGCCGTCGAGTTCGAGCTCGCGGTCGAAGTGTCGTTGCCCACTTGATATACAAGGCTCGCGTACGCGTCTGCAGCGGTTTGCCCGGACGGCAGCTTGTTCGTCAGCGTCGCCGAAAGATTGGCGACATTGCCATTGCTCCCCGACGAGCCATCGGAACTGACAGCGATCTGCGCCGAATTGGAGACGCTGATGGTCGACGCAGCATTTGCCGCGCTGGAGACGGTAAACAAGGCCCCGCCCTGGGCGCCGCTGGAAGTGTAGCCCTGCGCCTGAGCGGCATTGAAAGCAGTGGAAAACTGGCTGGCGAGCGTGTTGAGCTGGCTCAAATAGCTCGGGATCGTCTGATCCCGAATCTGGATCGCCCCGCCAAGCTGCCCTCCCTGAATTGAAGAAGTAATATTGTTTCCCGAGGAGTCAATCACCTGCTGCATGCCATTGCTGCCGGTCGTAGTCTGCAGAGAAAAACTCTGGCTGCCCATCACCAGCGGACTTCCATTCGCGGTGGTAATGGTCTCTCCAGTACTGCTTTGGGTAATCGAAATCCCCGTCAATTGCGAGAGCTGCTGCACGTCTTCGTCGCGCTGGTCCTGAACTGTGCCGCCGTCCTGACCGGACGCCTGCAACTGCCACAGCTGTCCATTCAGACTCGCAATCTGCGAGGTCAGCGTGTTGATCTGCGCAACCGTCTGCGTCACCTGGGTGTCAGCCGCCGATTGCACGGTCGTGAGGCCAGTGGCAGCGGTGTTGAACGCCTCGGCAAGATTCTGGCCGCTCGCGAGAGCTGTCTGCTGCACGGCCGTGCTGGAGGAATTTGCGGACAACTCGGCGAGACTGCTTGAAAACGAAGACAGTGCGCTGGCAATGTCCCCGCCAGTGGTCGTGAAATAGGTCTGCACCTGCTGCAGGCTTGTCGATTGTGTATCCACGCTGCTCTGCGCTGACGTTTGTTGATCGATCTGCATATTCAGCAACTCGTCCCGCACGCTCTGCACACCGGTGAGGCTCACACCGCCCCCAAGCACCTCGCCGTTCACTTCGCTTTCCGGGGTCTCGGTGAATTGCGCCACCTCGCGCGTATAGCCCGGTGTGTCGGCGTTGGCGATGTTGTTGCTCGTAGCATTCAGCGCGCCCTGGTTCGCCTCCAGCGCCTGGACCCCGATCAATAGCGATGTGCTCAATCCACCCATGGCATCTACACCTGGCAGGACCAGGTCTGATGCTCCAACCTGGGGCCGGTGCCCTCCTGAATTTGTCCTCTGAATGAACTGAAAAGTGAAACCATCAACCCGACCGAATGGCTCGAAAGCTTGAGCAGTGTCGCATAGCGCTGATTGAGGGTCTGCAAGGTCTTGGAGGCGCCGCGAATCTCACGCATCAAACCCTCGTCCCCGCCCCCCGGAGAGGCGACAGCACGATCCTCAACAGGTTCGCTGAGATCGTTCGCCAATTCGTGAAGGCGGGTGGCGAGAACTTGCTGGTTGGCTACGCTGTCTTCTAGAGGCGAGAGGGAATTCTGAGAAATTGCCTGCATGGAGCGTTCCAGTTCCTGGGCGAGCGAACGCAACAGCTCGAGATACTCCACGAGCTTGCCATTCCGGTCCTGGACGCCAGTCGAATTCATTCCTGGAACTTCCGCTCTTGTTTCTCAGGCCTTGAGCCTAACGCAATCTCAAGCTCAGGCGTGCTCGTTGAGCATGGACGCGGCGATTTTGCCCGGATCAAGCTGATATTGCCCACTGCTGACGGCCTGGGTCAGGCTGTCTACCTTGTCCTGACGAATTTCAGGCGAACTCATGGCGTTGCCCACCAGGGAGGCGAGAGACTGTGTGTCCGACGTCAGCGTCGTTCGATCCTCTCCTCCGGCCAGACTAGACACGGCCGTATTCGCAGCGCCTACCTGCTTCGGGTTCGGCTCGGTTGCGATCTGGCTCGCCGCAGCCTGCGTAAGATCGATTCTCATTGCGACTCCTTCATTGACTCCTGCGCCACTATCGGCACCTTGCCCGCCAAAGTTTAATGGAATTCTCAGGTTTATTTTTCAAACGTCCTGCCCTCTGCCGGCATAGCCGATCTTTCCGTAGGAGCAGCCGCCCTATCCCCCGACACCCCTGCGCCCTCCGTAGGTCCTGCCGCCTTATCCGCTGCCTTATGCAGCTCCTTGGCAATCATCTTCCCAATCCCGATGCCGCCCGATGCCGCCATCGAATTGGCCAGCGACTGAACCCCCAGGCTCATCATCTGGTCGCGTCCGGCCGCGTCTTCGTCGTCCTCAGCACCCGGCACAGTAGCCATGGATTGCTCAGCCTGCTGCAGCCAGGTACTCAACAGCATGGATTCAAATTCCTGCGCACTTTTCTCGATCTTCCCATCGCCCGTCACGGCCTCGGGTGACTTGAGCTGCTGAACCATCCGTTCCTGCTGGGCCTGAAGAAGACTCGACTGTGCCTGACTTACAAGCGAGCCGCTGAGACTGGTGGACGCCATTTACTGCACCTCCAAATCTGCTTGCAATCCGCCTTGTGCCTTGATCGCCTGAAGAATGGCCACAACATCGCGCGATGTCGCGCCAATGGCGTGAAGACCATTCACCAGCTCATCCACATTGGCGCCTTCATCCAGACGCATGGTCTGTGCCGGAGCATCGGTCACATTCACGCTGGTTTGCGGCACCAGCGCTTCCGTTGGATTCGGGTTCACGGTCCGGTCCATTCCTCCGCCCCCAGCCCCGGAATTGGGAGACTGCGACAGGCCGCCCGAGTTGTCCGAGGGCTGACCGCCCGGGCCGACTGGACGGGTGTGTTCGTTAAATCCACCAGCGCCCGGAATCGGCGCCACCGTGTAAGACGTGACCACTTCGATGGAAAGATTTCCGTGAATGACGGAGACGGGTGTCAGCTTCACATCGCCGCCTAGAACGATGGTCCCCGTCCGCTCGTTGATAACTATTTTTGCCGGCGTGTCGATCCTCAGAACAAGATTCTGTACGCGTGAAATCAACAACGGCACCGAAACTGCGCCCGCATCGGCGACATTGACGTCAACGCGGGAATTATCGAGAGCCGTTGCGACGAGTTTATGAAACTCCTGGTTGATCGCGTCTGCAACGTCCTTCGCGGTTGTGAAGTCTGGATTGCGCAGCAGCAGCGACACGGTCTTGAAGTCATGCAGATCGACGGAGACGTCCCGCTCCACAATGCCTCCGTTGGGAATCGCTCCGACTGTCGTCGAATTCACTTCCTTGCCGTTGGCGCCGTTGCCCGCGCTATAGCCGCCCATGATCAACGGGCCTTGCGCCTCCGCGTAAATCTGGCCATCAGGTCCATGCAGCGCGCTCATCAGCAGCACGCCGCCGACAAGGCTCTTCGCATCGCCGACCGATGAAACCGTAACGTCGAGCTTGGCGCCGGGACGCGCAAACGGCGGCAGAGACGCGGTGATGAAGACAGAAGCCACGTTCTTCACTTCCACCTGCGCCGGAGAAATCAGCACACCCATCTTCTGCATCGCATTGGCCAGCGTCTGCACCGTGAAGTAGGTCTGTTGGCTGTCGCCCGTCCTGTTCAGTCCAACGACAAGTCCATAGCCAACCAGCATGTTGTCGCGCACGCCTTCCACGCTGGTGATATCCCGGATCAAAACCCGGCGGTTCGGATTGTCCGCCAAAAGCGGACGCGTAAAAATCAATACCAGCAACCACGCAACGAAGTGAGCTGGCCGAAGTTTTGCGAGAGCGAATGCAGTTCTCATCTTTGTCAAAATCCTCAAAATCCAAGAAGCCACAAGATCGCTCGTGTTATGCGGTTAGGAGGTCGTGTACTGTCGGCGATGATTCCCTTGCCCTTCATTTCAATTTCAAGATTGCTCAGGGCTGTCGAGGGCACCGTGTTGCTCGGGCCAATGTCGTTGGGGCGCACCACTCCGCGAATGGTGACGTCCTCGTGCTGATTGTTCATGAAGATCTTGCGCTGCGCCTCGACAACCAGATTGCCGCTGGGCAGAACCGCAATCACTTGCGCCGTCATGCTGGTGCTGAAAGCAGTGCTTGAATCGGTCGAACCCGAACCCTTCAGAGTGGTATTCGAATTTGCGTTGAAGAGCGGGTTCAATCCCTTGGTGTTGATGTCCCCGGCCAGGCCGGTAATAGCGGAACTGGTCCCAAACGCACGCGCGCTGTTGACATCGCCGCTCTGCGCCGCGCTGGTCTGCACCGAAACGAGAATGACAACGGTATCGTTCAGCTTGCGCGCCTTGTAATCCGAAGAAAGATCGCTCGTATCCCCAAGCGACCAGAGACTGCCTACCGTGTGCATCGACGCGGTAATTGGCTGCTCCTGAAGCCGGGCGATGTAATCCGTCCGCAACTCGGCCGGATTGGTGATTTTCTTGCTGGTCTTCGCATAGGCTGCCGGCACGGCAAACGCGCCTCCCGCAAGCACGGCGCAAAGAAGCTGCGAGCTGAAACGCTTCACCGTCAGCCTCTTCACAGTCTTCCTTTCAATAACGATCCATCGATCACCTGCGCCGTAAAGACTAGCCGATGATCTTTGCCGGTCACACGAATCATCTGGCCAGGAGCGCCGTTTTCGAGGCAGATCACGGAGAGCCGGATGTGGACGCGTTCACTATCGAGCATGAGTGTTGCCGGCGATCCACTGCGCACCGCAAAAGCCTTTGAAGAGCCCGCCGGTCCGGAACTGAAGAACGGCGACCCTTCAACGAGACTTCCAGACGACGCGACGCGCTGGCCCATCCGAAGGCCGACGAAAAACGGAAGACATTCTTCGCGGTTTTCGCATTCCAGGCGCGCCATCATGCGCTCGTTGCTCCAGCGCTCGATGGAGCGAACCTTCAGGACGGGAGAAACCTTCGTTGCGACAACATCCGTTAACAGCGTCACCTGTTCCGGCAGGATCTGCACGCCCGCCCTGCTCACGGTCGCGGCAATTTGTTCGGTGCTGATGGCATAGTGTCCGGTCTCTGCGACCGCGGAACAAACCGCGGCGGCAAGGAGCGTGCACGAGAGGATCGCCTTCAATCGCTTCATGAGATTCTCAAATTACTGCGAAAGCTGGTTCAGCTGTTGAAGCATCTCATCGGCGGCTTTGACCACGCGCGAATTCGACTCATACGACCGCTGCGCGAGGATCATGTTTACAAATTCATCCACTACATTCACGTTCGATTGCTCGAGCATCCCCTGCTGAATCGTGCCCAGTCCTTCGGAACCACCAGCAGCGCCAACCACCGCGTCGCCAGATGCCGTCGTGGGCAGATAGATATTGTTGCCAACGCTGTTCAAGCCGCCTGGGTTTGCGAACGAAGCGAGTTGAATCACGCCCACTTGCTGCGTCTGCGTCTGCCCGGGCAATGTCACGCTCACGGTGCCATCGCTGCCCACTGTGATATTGGTGGCGGCGGCGGGAATATTGATTGCCGGCTGCAATGCATTGCCATTTGCCGTAACCAGGTTGCCCTGCGCGTCTGGCTGAAATGAACCGGACCGCGTGTAGCCGGTCTGGCCGTTTGGCATCAAAACCTGGAAAAAGCCGCTGCCCTGGATCGCGAAGTCGAGAGGGTTACCCGTGCTGCTCAGGTCGCCCTGCGTTTGGACAATCTCGGTATTTCCGGGCTTGGTGCCAAGTCCCACCTGCAGGCCGGAAGCGACGGTGGTCTGCTGCGTGGCCGCGGCGCCCGGCATGATATCGCTTTGATAGAGGAGATCGGAAAACTGGACGCGGCGCGACTGGAATCCCGCAGTGCTCGAGTTAGCCAGGTTGTTCGCGATGTTATCCAGATTGATCTGCTGGGCGGTCATCCCGCTGGCAGCAGTATAGAGAGCGTGAAACATTGAATCTCCTTTATCCGACCTTGGGAAGGTCCTGGGTTGCTGTTTTATCTATTTCGGAGTTAAACATCGACAGCGCACGCTGCATCATTTCGGCAGAGCGTTGTGCATTCACCAGCTCGACCATGCTGGCAATTGGGTTCACATTTGAGCTTTCGAGCATTCCCTGGCGAACGTTTGAGGTCGTGGCCGCAGTTGCGGTATTCGCCGGCGCGGCATAATTGGTGCTGCCCGCGCTTGTCAGCTCCGTTCCTGCGGGAAACTCAACGACCTTCAATTTTCCTGTGACTGCTCCGTTCGAGGAAATGGTTCCATCCGCGCTGATTGAGACCGGCCCCGGCAACATGGGAATGACGCCCTTATCGCCCATCACGGCATCGCCTGTCGCCGTGACCAACTGGCCTTTGCTCGACACCTGGAAAGCGCCGTTGCGCGTATACATCGGGCCATTCGCGGTCTGGACAACAAAGTAGCCCGGCCCTTCGATCCCGACATCCAGATCGTTGCCGGTTTTCTGCAAAGCGCCTTGCGTTCCGTCCAGCGTGGTTCCGCTCAGAAGTCCATAGTTATTGATTGCCTGGTTGAGGGCCGAGCTGGACCCACCGCCTGTGTTTGCGAGAACCGAGCTGAAGACGTTGCGCTCGGACCGGAAACCCACCGTACTTGCATTGGCGAGGTTATTCGCAATCGTATCCAACGCCTGTGTGCGAGACACAAGAGCGGTACATGCGGCATATAGACCACTGTCCATGAGAGTCCCTTCGCAAAGAGACATGCACGGCGCGTGCCAACCAGGCAGGCAGGATTTGCCGGGAAAATAGGCTCAAACGGCGGAAATTGAGGATCAGCGGCTTAGAAAAGGTCTGATAAATGAAATTTTGATGAGATCCGCAAAACCAAAGCGGCCAGGGTTGATGAAGAATCGATGTGTCCTCATCGGAACACAATCCAGGACACCGATGAATCCATTCACCCGATGATGCTCTAGGAGGACACCAATTGCAGCCAAGCGCTCGAAATCTTCGGCAGCCGGGGTTTTTCGTCGAGGGCCTCTTCAAAAGGACGCAGGTTCGCCTGTCGATGGGCGCGATGCAAGGTGTCCCTCCACCGCCCCGGCTTCGAATGCGACTGAAGCTCGCAGAAATACTCGACCACACAATGAGGAAGCGACCACGCCTCAGCCATTCTCAATCCCATCAGCTCCGGCTCATCGCAAAACTGAGTTGTCCAATCCCAGCCCAGGACCTCGGGCAACGTGCCGATAGTGTGGAATAACCCCACCATAAAAGCCGCGTCCGGATGGGCGGTGACGATGTTCTCCTCAGCCAGATATCTGCAGTTTTCTGCAACCAGTTGCGCGTGCGTCCAGGTTTCGACGATGGCGGCGGGACGGTTTCTCCGCTTGACCGTTTGCCTCGACATGACTTCAATGCACGCCGGCAGCCCAAGGCCGGAGATGCAATCCTCGATCCGCGTGGGACGGCTGTCTTCCGAAACGTCTTCGTCTGCTGCCAGGCGCATGATCTGTAGCATCGCACCGAGATCGCCAAGCACTAACTGCGAGATCTCTCGAAGATCGACGGCGCGATCGCGCGACTTCAGTTCCATCAATAAAAGCGTCTCTGACAGCACCGGCACGTCAGGAAGATTGCGCACCTGGTCGACCGAATTCAACTGGCCAAAAGGGGCTGCGCTCCGCGCCGTTCCGATTTCGAAGATTTTCTGTTCCAGCACCGCGTTCACCACCTGCATACTTATCGGCAAGTGGTGCTGATTTCTTTACCCCAGATTTGCGGTCGGCTCGTAAAAAACCTCGGATTTTTGCGCTTTCGCTTCCTCAACCGCCTGATTCACACGGAAGATCACATCCACTTTTCCGCGTTTGCCCAGGATTCGCGCCCAAACAAGGTCTTTGTACTGCGTGAAGAGTGCCTCTCGGGCACGAACATCCACGGCCGCCCGGCCCACCGTACGCGCCATCTTCTCCGGCGTGCCAGGATCATCGACCACAATCTCCTCGTAATCCGGAAAAAAAGTGATCCGCTCCATCTGCTCTTCAAACTCGATTGGGGTAATGAAGCACGGCTCAACCCTGTAACCGGTCATTTGTTCGATTGACTCAAGAAGACGATGCTCCACGCGCGAGACGAATCCCAGCAGAATTCGCTTCGCACTCGCCGAATAGTGCAGCGGCGCCGCCGAGCACGCCTGCAAAATAGTCCGCGGCAGGTCGGCTTGAATCATTTTGCCCATGTAGTCTTGCGCCAGCGCGGGGTAGCCCCATTGGGTGGATCGAGCGGCTGCAATCTGTTTTTCGTTGGCCATGCCAAGGCGGATCACCGTATCCGCAAGCTCCTCGCCGTGCCGCTGACTCTGCGCGGTTGCAACGCGCAGCTGTTCGGCTGTCAAATATCCTTTCGCGTGCAACACCAGCCCCAGCGACAACCGCGGATTCCGTGGAATCTCAACAACGCGTCGACTGGAAACCCGCGAAAACGGAGCACGCAAGGCAAACGCGAAACAGTCCACGCTGCAATACCAAAGGCTGCCCACACGGATTCCGGGACGGCTCCCAGGAATGCTCCGCAGGAACTGTTTGTGATGGCAGCCACGATAGTCGCACTCCGCCCTCATGCTCTTCAAACCCCGATCAATAGCGGGCATAAACGACATCAGCGACAAACTCATCGTCATTAACCTCGGTTCATGAGTTAAAAAGGTACGCTGCCACCGGCTGCGGAATTTCGGTCACGCGCAAACCATAATTTCCATCGACCACGACCGCTTCACCGCGAGCAATCAACTTGCCATCCAGGAACAGCTCCACCGGTTCATCGACCATTCGATCCAATTCAATAATGGATCCGTTCGTCAATTCCAGAACCTCGCGGAGCGGCAGCTGCCGCTGGCCGAAGCGAAGCGAGACATTCAGCTCAACGTCCATCACGAGCTTTAGATTGGCGGATGAAACCGCCGGCTGCTCCGCTTCTCCGGCTTGCTTTCCATCCTGGGTAGTCGACAGCGCATCTAGCAACTGCCCGCCAAAATAGAGCAGCAACTCTGCATTCGACTCATCCTCTGACGCGGTGAGAGGAACAACAAACATGCCCCCGAAGGCCAGCCCTGCGACACGCTCGACTTTGAAGCTAAGCGCTCCGTACCTGGCCGAAAGAGATGCCGCCAGGCCGGTTGTGGCCGACGAAATGACCTTCGCCAATGCCTCGCCATGCTCGTCTGCAAGTTCCGTCACTGGCTGCTTCAATATGTTCGAGACGAGACCAGAAACCTGCGGCTCATAGAACTCAACAAAGCATTCGCCGGCAATCGAACCTTCTAGCGCCAGCCGAAAATGGACCGGCGTTCCTTTGTTGATCGGCACATCGGGGGAGCTCATCACTCCGAGCGGCCAAGCGGATCCGGTCTCCGCAGCAACCGACTGAGCGAGAGACTCGGCAAAAGCCGCGGCGAAGAAATTCGCACTCTTTTTCTTGGCATGAATGTCCATGGTTCTATCTCCTCTTCCATTCTGTTGATGGGGCGCGGCGGCCAAGTTGCGCAGCCCGTTGCGTACCACTCCGAACCGGAACGGCCTCAAACAAGCCGCGTCCTCCCGCCGTCAGCATCCCGGGAATTCGAATCGGCGCCCTCAGCTTTAACACCGAGCCAGGTTGCAGTGCGATCAAGTCGCGGACGGCAACCTTCAAGCACGGCAATTCGGACGACACCTCGACGTCGCATTCCAGAATGCGTTCGCGAAGCGGCGGACTTGGGAAGCTCCACACGCGCGTTTGCTTTTGCGGCTGATCCTGCTTGATCTGAGCCATCAGCATGTTGAGAAACTCTGTCGGGAAGACGAGATTAAAGGAACCCGTCGCACCGGCAAGTTCAATGCTGAATCGCAAGACGGCAACTTTTTCGTTTGGCGCAAAAGCGTGATGCATCAAGGTTGGCTTGATGCGTGGACCCGAAACCAGAGACAGGTTCGGGATGCGCCAAACCGCTTCAGCCTGGCGCGCCAGCAGCGCAATCACGTCCTGCATGATCTCTTCTTCGATCTCGGAAAGCTCGCGGCCTGCGTTGATTGCATTGCCTGATCCACCCATCAGCAACTCGATCACGGGAAAGACCAATTCATTGTCGAGTTCCACAATCATCGTGTTCGAAGAGAAAGGCACGACGTAGCTGAGCGGCGGAATGCCCGCGATATGGTCCTTGATCGGGAGCTGATCGAGCGTTTCGAGTTTCACCTCAACGCCGGTCCCAAGATATGCATCGAGCGTGCTCGCGAGACGAAGGGCAAATGTCTCATGAAGAGCGCTCAGTAAGCGCGCATGCTCATTCGACAGACGCCCCGCCGTACGGAAATTGCATGGATGCACAGTGCGCTGTTTGACAGCCGTCTTTTGAGGCGCGGATTGTTTCGGCGATGTTGACGCCGTTTCCGATTCAGTCTGGCTAGGCGTGCTCAAGATACTCTCCTCTCGTTGGCGTCGTGCGCGACGACTTCCCCTGCAGGTGTTCAAGATGCGCTTTGAGTTTGACCATCGTTTCCTGCCGTATTTGCGAAACACGCGAGAGCGCGACTCCAACCACTTTTGAAATCTCTTTCATCGTGAGTTCTTCGCGATAGTAAAGAGACAAGATCAATTGCTCTCTCTCGCTGAGTTTTGAGATTGCTTCCGCGAGATGAGCCTTCATCTCCCCTTCGAGACAGATCTCGAAGGGATCGGGGTCGTCCAGATTGGGCGCCGATTCAATCACGTCGAGGGACTCCGATCGATCGGTCGAGACCGCAACTTTCTGGCCCGCGATTTGAAGAGAATCGATCTGTGCAATCAGCTTGCGCAGGTGCTCGGGTTCCAGATGCATCTCCTCGGCGATCTCCGATTCCACCGGATGCCGCCCTAGCCTGGCTTCGAGCCGCGCCGTTACATCGGCAATCTCGCGTCCCCTTCTGCGCATATAACGCGATCCCCAGTCGGTTTCCCGCAGGCTGTCCAAAATTGCACCGCGAATCCGAAACTTGGCGAAGGTCTTGAATTGCACATTCTTCGATCCATCGAAACTGCGCGTCGCTTCCAGCAGTCCGATCACACCGGCGCTGACCAGGTCCTCCATTTCAACGTGCTGAGGAAGCCTTTCGCGAATGCGCGCGGCAATGTAATAGACCTGCGGCAATTCCTGCAGAACGAGATCATCCGCTTCGGTCGCGCCTGTTGCACTCGTCTTGTATGCCAATTCCGCTGCCGTCATCTGGGCACCTCAAAAGAAATAATGGCGTAAGACATTCTCATCGCACCGAACCTAGCGACATAACCTGGGTCATGGGAGGAATCTCCGATGGTGAAATTACAACGATTTTGGGAATAAACGGTTCGAGAACGCGTCTGAGATAAAACCGGCCCGGCGAGGAGCAAAGAAGCACGGGAGGAGCAAGGGCTACCTGATCGCCCAGCATCGCGCGCAGACCATCCAGCACCCGGCGCGCCACTGATATTTGCATCGCTCCGCCCGCGATCATCTGCGAATTCTGAGCGGTCGAGCGCGCACATTCCTCTTCAATCGCGCCGTCAAGTGTGACGACTTTGAGCTTTCCATTTTCATCGAGCAGCGGGCGAATCAAGGCGCGTCCGAGCGCGTGCCGCGCCGCTTCCACAAGCAGGATGGGGTTCTTATTGTTTGCTGCCGCCTCAACCAGCGTTTCAAGGATCGTTCCCAGATCGCGGATCGAAACCTGTTCCCGGAGCAACTGCTGAAGGACCTTCTGCACCTCGCCAAGCGTCATGAGCTTGGGAATGAGTTCGTCAATCAGCTTGGGATGTGAATCGGCGAGCCGATCCACAAGGCGCTTGGTTTCGTGCCGAGTCAGGAGATCCTGGGCGTTTTGCTTGATCAACTCGGAGAGATGAGCCGCCAGCACCGACGTGTGGTCAACCACCGCGTATCCGGCCGCAATGGCCTGCGCCTGCAGATCGGGCGTGATCCACTTGGCCGGCGAATCAAAGGCCGGTTCCCGCGTCTCCTGCCCCGCAAGATCGCCGGGCTTCGGGTTTGAATTCACAGCGAGCAAACGGTCGCGCCGCATCTCCCAGCGCGCAATCTCCACGCCGCGCAAATAGACCACGTACTCTCTTTCTTTCAGCGAAAGATTATCGGTGATGTGAATCGACGGCACTAGAAAGCCGAGCGTCTGCGCGAGATTCTTGCGCAGCGATTTCACGCGCGCCAATAGTTGGCCGCCCTGCTTCGCATCCACCAGCGGCACCAGTCCTACGCCAACCTCAAGCATTAATTCATCGAGCTTCAGCACGGCGTCCATTGGATCGACACCAGGGGTCGTCGCCTTGTCTCCCTTTGCAACGGCGGCCTTGGTTGCGCTGTCCGCCTCGGTTGCGCCCGAGGGCTTCATCTTCCATGCCGCGAACATCGTCACTCCGCCAAGAGCAATGAAGGAGATCTTCGGCATGCCCGGAATGAGCGCCAGCGACAAGAGGCATCCGCTCACAATCCACAGCGGGCGTGCGGTGCGGAACATCTGCTTGCCGATATCCGACCCGAGCGAGTAATCGGATGCGGCGTGTGTGACCACGATACCGCCGGCCACGGAGACCAAGAGCGACGGGATGATCGCGACCAGTCCATCGCCGACTGTGAGAATCGTGTAGGTCTTGAGAGCCTGTGCCAGCGGTACTCCTTGTTGAAATACACCGATGAGGAATCCCGCAACGATATTGATGACCGTAATGAGAATTGTCGCCAGCGAGTCTCTCTGGCTGAAACGGGCCGCACCATCCATGGAGCCGCAGAACTCGGCTTCGCGCGCCACGGCCTCGCGGCGCTGACGGGCCTGGTCTGCGTTGATGAGGCCGGTATTCAGGTCTGAGTCAATCGCCATCTGCTTGCCGGGCATGGCATCGAGAGTGAATCGCGCCGTAACCTCGGCGGTGCGAACCGCGCCGTGACTCACCACCAGATATTGAATCGCGATGAGCGCTACGAAGATAACGAAGCCGACGATGTAGTTGCCGCCAACCACGAATTGACCGAATGCCTCGATGACCTTGCCCGCGGCCGACGACCCTTCGCTGCCATGCAGCAAAATACGCCGGGTTGCAGCCAAATCGAGGGAAAGCCGCATTAGGGTCAGGAGCAGGATGAGGCTTGGAAATACGGAGAACTCCACAGGGCGGCGAACCTGAATTGCCGTGAGCAGCACCAGCACCGATGCCGTGATGTTCAAAGTGAGCAGCAGGTCGAGAACGATGCTCGGCAGCGGAACCAGCATCACAAACACAAGGGCCACCGCACCGGTCGGAATAATCCAGTCGGAATACGCGCGAAGGGTACCCAGCAATCCAGGCTTCTTGTTCACTGCTGCCTCACAATGGTTCGTTGAACAACGTTTCCGCGCCTGCGTGCTTCGCGGTTTCTCACTTCGGTTTGCGCCTTGTAGATCAAGACGAGGATTTCAGCAACCGCGTGATAAAGCGCGGATGGGATCGGGTCGCCGACTTCGACGCTCTTGTAGAGAGCCTGCGCCAGGGGCCGGTTTTCCATGACGGGAATATCGAGCTTCCAGGCAATTTCCTTGATCTTTGCCGCCAGGTTATCCAGGCCCTTGGCCACCACGATCGGCGCTGCCATGTTCTGCTCATAGCGAAGCGCGACGGCATAGTGCGTCGGGTTGGTGATCACCACCGTGGCAGTCTCGGCGGCTTTCAGCATCTGCTTGCGCCGCGATTGGCGCTGGATTTTCCGGATACGCGCCTTGCTCGCTGGATTGCCCTCGGTCTGCTTCATTTCGTCTTTGAGATCCTGGCGGCTCATCTTCAAATCGCCTTCGCTCTTCCACCAGAGAAGCAGGTAGTCCACTCCGGCCCAGATGAGGAGCACCAAACCGGACTTCCAGATGAGTTGAAGAAGTATGCTGCTGATCAGGCTTGCGAATCGGCGCGCATCGACATACGAACTCCCCATGATGTCGGCCCAGTGGGTCCGGATGGACGCAACACCGATCCATGCAATCGCGGTGAATGGCAGCAGAGATTTGAGGATTGTGCTGAGCGCGGCCGGCGAAAACATCTGACCAAGCCGGTCGACGGGATTCAAGCGCTCAGGTTTAAACGAGAGTGCTTCCGGCGCAAACACAAAGCCTCCCTGCGCCAGTCCCGCAAATACCGATACAGCGCCCCCTGCAACCACAATCGGAATCACCCAGCGCATCACTTCGACGCTGGTCCAGAACAGAAGCGGTCCGCCGGGTTCGATCGATTCGGAGCTTGCAAGTTCAAGCGTGGTGCGGAAAAAATGCGTCCAGTGCGGAATCGCTTCGCGCCCCATGAGAAACACGACAGCAGCCACGGCAGCCATCGAAAGCGCACCGCTCAGCTCGCGCGAGCGGGTAACCTGGCCCCGATTCCTCGCTTGTTGCCGATGTCGCGGTGTTGCTTGTTCTGTCTTGCTCGAATCTGCCATCGTCCCTCAACCTGCCAGATGAAAAATCCGCTCGCCGTTTGCCACCGCGTCCGTAAACAAGCGGCGAAAAAGGTCGGGCCAGTACTTCAGCGTTGCGATTAAAACCGTGAGACCGAGAAGGCTCTTAACTGCCGGCCCCAGCAGCATGAGCGGCATGTTCGGAGACGACTTCCCAAGCAGTCCAAGAATGACGTCCGCCGCGAGCGTTGCAGCAAGCACAGGCGCGGCGATCTGCACACCCAGCCCGAAAACCTCGCCCACCGTCTTGAGAATTGCCATCGTGAACAGATTGCTCACATGCGCCGTCCCCGGCGGCACGTACCGAAAGCTGTTGCCCACTGCCCGCAGAAGCCAGAACTGCACATCCATTTGCAGAAAGAGAAGCATGACAATGCTCTGGTAAAACGTGGCCATCACTGTCGTATCGACCTGGGTCTGCGGATCAAGAAGGTTAATCAGCGAATAGCCCATTTGCATCCCCAGCACCTGCCCCGAGAGCTGAATCGCCTCGAACACAAGGTTGGTTGCAATGCCCATTCCAACGCCAACCAGAAATTCGGTGATGATCAGCAGCGGCCATTCCTTCATGAGGTGAAAATCGATGGTGTGCCCCACCGTCGGATACAGCAGAAATGTCGTCGCGATCACGAGAATCGCCTTGATCCGCGCGGGTATCACCACACTCCCAAAGAAGGGCGCGAAGAGCATAAGCCCCGAGAGCCGCACGCCGATCGTCAGCATGCTGGTGATGATCGTGAACAAGGGAATTTCGATCATTTAAGGTACTCGTGAAAATCTGTGAACGTGCCGATCGTAAAAGTTGCCAGATGCCGCCACATCCACGGCATGGAGAGAAACAAAGCGCCGCCCGTCGCAACAAGCCGCGCAACGGTAGAAACAGTCGTGTCCTGCAGCGACATCAGCACCTGCACGATGTTCACCAAGAGGCTGACGAGGATTGCAACAGCCAATATCGGCCCCGCCAGGATGATGACCTCCTGCAGCATTAACCGGCCCAGCATCACAACTTGATCGACGTCCATACGCTTAGCTAAAACTCCTCATCAATGAACTGATCAAGAGGTGCCATCCATCCACCATCAGGAACAGCAGCAATTTAAGCGGCGTCGAGATGACCACCGGCGGCAACTGCAGCATGCCCACCGAGGTCGTAATCGAAGCCACCACCATATCGACAATCAAAAATGGCAAAAACAAGACAGTGCCGATTTGAAAGCCGGCCTTCAGTTCGGACAAAATATATGCAGGCAACAACACGCGCATCGACAGATCGTCTGGCGAATTCGGACGAGGTTCCTTGGCCAGGTCGATAAACAGCGCCACATCCTTCTCGCGCACATAGTGCGACATGAACTTGCGCAGCGGCACTTCGCCGCGGCCCATCGCTTCCATGGCAGTAATCTGGCCTGCCTGCATCGGCACAATCGAGTTCTGGTAGATCTGCACGCCGATGGGCTGCATAAGAAAAAACGTGAGGATCAGAGACAGTCCGATGAGCGTCTGGTTCGAAGGTGTGGTCTGAAGTCCCAGAGCCTGCCGCAAAAAATGAAACACGATCAGCAGGCGCGCAAACGGCGTAACACACATCACCATCGTGGGGATCAGGGTCAATCCCGTAAGCAGGATGATGATCGACCACGGCACCGTTTCGCCGGGCAGACCTTGAACCTGCAACCCTCCGCCGCTGTTGCCCGGAATCGCGGCTGGATAATTGACCATCGTGTTTGTCGAGTCCGACGGCGCCACAAATGGAATCGGAGGAGGTGCCGCCGCGTTCGCAGCAGGCGCGGCCCCGTTCGCAGCGGCTACCGAATCGGTTGCCGCAGGCGCGGAAGTTGCACCGAGTGTTGAAGTCGCAGCGGGCGTAGAAGAAACCGGTGTTCCGGACACGGCGGACGTCGCCTGCGCCATCGCAGGGATCGTTATGGAGAACGCTACAAAAATCGCGCACTGTCCGACCGCCCGGAACAAGGTCATTCAGAGAGCTCCGACAGCTCCTGAAGGGATTCAATATCTTCAAGGGATTCCGGCGTCTCATCGAGCGGCGCCAGCAGAGAAACACCCGCAGTACCGCCGCCCACCAGGAATCTGCGCCCGTCGGCGTAAAGAATCGCCGCAAAACGCTTTTCTCCAAGTGAAATGGTTTCAACCAGGCGCAGCTGCTTCGTCGGCGCACTGCCGGCACGGAGAAAGGAAAACGCGCGGCTCAGCAAACCGCGCTGGGGCTCGACCGGCGGAGGCGGAGGCGGGGGCGGCAGCTTCGGCTTGGGAACGCGGTGAACCTGCTGGCGCTTGAGCGCCTCGATTTTTCGCGAGCCCGCATAGCTCGCGAGCGAGGCTGAATGCGGGCTCGCAGCGGGCGCATATTCCATCGCCTTCGACTCTCTAACAACCCGGCGGGGTACGCGGTGAAGGGAAGGTTTATCAACTGAAATCTTCAGATTCATATTTGCTCCGTAATGCGAACGGCGAGCCGGTCTTCGACCACTTCGAATTCGGTCCAGCCGATCAGCAGTTGGTTGACGCGCAGGGGCACGTCGCTTGTGTGATGGCAAGCGGTCTCCACAATCGACCCTTCCTTCAAGGCAAGAAGATCGGCGATTGTGAAGTGCACGACGGGAACTTCGAGCGTGAGGGTGCACGGCAGCCAGGGCATGCTATCGAGCGCGTCTTTCCTGCTCGACGCCGGCGACCCCGGCGACCCCGGCTCCATGGTGAAGGGCTTCCCAGTATTTCCGTTCAGGGTCTGCGCTGTGGTACTCATCAGGGCCTCTCGCGCGCTCCGAGCCTCAAGCGAATTGCTCATGCCAGGAAGAAGTGCCGACCCTGGCCGTTGCATTCAACAAGAGATGGAGCGGTGCGAAGAGGTAAAAGCAATCGAAGGGCCGGAATCGGGGGCCCTCTCGGCCACAACAAGAGAGCCCCCGATTACCGACTTATGTCGTTATATTTAAATATATTTACACGCCAGCACGCGGCACATGCGCGGCCCCTGGCTAGTGAGACAGCCATGAGAGCCGGCACGCTGCTTCAAGCTTTTGCGATCTGGAAAATTTCCCCGGGGAAAGTCTCTAATCGCAAATTAATAACTGCGCATTTCCTTCTGAGTTAGCTGATCACCGCCAGAGTTGCCTGCGACACCTGGTCGAGCGTGGTCAGAACCTTGGCGTTGGCTTCATATCCTTGCTGCGCCACGATCATGTTGGCAAACTCCGTCGAGAGGTTGACGTTCGATCCTTCAACAGCTCCTCCGGTGATCGTTCCCCTGCCCGCGGTACCCGCGAGTCCGATAACCGCGGCTCCCGACGCGAAAGAGGCCTGGTAGTCGCTGTTACCGGTTTGCGTCAAGCCCTCGTTATTGGCAAAGCTGGCAATCGCCACCTGGCCGAGAGCCAGTGACTGATTGTTCGTGAACTGTCCCTGCACTGTTCCATCGGGAAGAATCGAGTATCCGGTAAGCGATCCCGTCGCGAATCCATTCTGCGAGGTCGCGCTTGTCGCACTGGTTCCGGCTTGTTGGGTAACTGCAGTCGATCCGGCGCTGCCCGCAAGGTTCCAGCTGAGGGTCATGTTTGAGGCGCCATCGGCGAGTCCGTTGATGGCGATTCCCGGAACCGAGCCCGTGGGCGCAGTCAGGTCACCGGACGAGTTGAACGTCATGGCGCCGGTAGCCACCTGCACCGGATTCCCAGTGGCGCCCACATCGGCGGCGGGAATCGAAATGCTGTAGGTCCAGGCATTGGCGGCCGTGTTGACGTAATTGACGGTGAGGACGTGAGACTCGCCAAGCGAATCGTATACCGTGATCGGCGCGCTATAGGTGGCGCCCACTGCCGAGGTTGCGTTCAGGTTGGTGTTCATCGTGAAAGTCGTTGTGGCCGAAGCGGGAATATTGTTCGCCGCGTTGACAACGATCGGCACCAAGGCCGAGCTGGTTGAAACCACACCGGCGGTCGCGGGATAACCCATGACAAGCTGACCCTGCGGGGTGGTGAGCTGCCCCTGTGCGTTGACCGTGAAATCACCGGCACGCGTAAAACTGTTTTGGCCACTGTCACTTTGCACCACGAAGAATCCGTTGCCCTGCAGCGCCATGTTCGACGAAATTCCCGTGTCATTGATGTTGCCGTTGGAGAAGTTGGAGACAGTGCCATCGCTCGCTACGCCGTTGCCCATCTGGATCGGGTCTCCGTTGCCCGAGGTCGCCGCAACTCCATCGAAGACGCTGGCGAAGCTCAGCGATTGATCCTTGTAGCCATCGGTATTCAAATTCGCAAGGTTGTTGGCGATCACGTTCAGCGACGCAGAGGTCGCCGCAAGGCCGGAAAGAGGAATCGAAAACGCTGACATTTAACGCACTCCTGTATATGTGGGATATGTGGCTGTCGGTCTTGGCATCGCGTAATTGCCATAGAGATTCATGAGACCCGCATTGCTTGCGGCGTTTGCCTGCGCTGCTGCGGGTAATTGAGAAGCCGCTGCGGCTGCCGCGGAAGGATTCGTCTGCAAAGTACTCGTTGCCCTTCCCGCGATCGTCGGATTCGCCTGATTCGTAACCGAGCCTGAAGTGCCCGAGGTTCCCGACGTTCCCGTGCTCCCCGATGTCCCCGAAGTTCCTGAGGTTCCTGTTGTACTGCTCATGCTCGAAAGCGTCTGGTTGATCGAGATGAGCTGGTCCAACTGATTGAGCGAAACCATCTGGCTGACCATCTCGGTCGGGTCGACGGGAGAAGTAGGATCCTGGTTCTGCAGCTCCGTGACCAGCAGGTTCAGGAACGTGTCCTGTAAGCTGGTGGACGAATTGCCCGTGCCCGTTGTGCTGGTCGTCGAAGTGGTCGAGCTGGTCGCCGCCTTCACCGCGCTGGCGGCTGCCCCCAGAACCGGAGCGGCGATCGCCGGGATAAATCCTTGAACGTTCATCTCGAATTCCTTTCAAAAAGCGATGACTGCTTAGGCCCTGATATCCAACCGGTCACTCACGACCGAAACCGAAGGTGCCCTGAGAACGATTCGATCCGTCTCCGCCGACGCTGTTGCGCCTTCGACCTGAACCGAAGGGACAAAGGCCTTTTGATCTCTTGGCGAGGACTGTCCCCGCTCACCGGAAGAAAAAGATGCGCCGTTCTGACTGACTTCAATCGAGGCGTGCAGCCCATACTCGTTGCCAAGCTTCGCCTGCATCGCCGGAATGTGCGCTGATAGAGCGCTACTCAGCTCGTTGTGGTCCACTGAAATTTGAGCCTGCACCTGCTGTTGCGAGACCATCGTGCGAATCGAGATGTCGCCGAATTCGCTCGAGTGCATTCCCACGCGCATCTCCGTCTCACTCATCGATTGAATCAATCGCGCGGAGTTGATTCCGGACGTTGCCCCAGAAGCTGCCGCACTCGATTGATCCGAAGGCAGACTTGCTGACGTGTCTGCGCGATGGGGCTCTTCGTCCACGGACGAGGCGGACGCTGCGTGCGGTGACGCGCTTTGATGCGGGGCCACAAGCGCTCCGAAGGCGATTGTCTGGGATGCGCTACCATCGGCGGGCCTAGCCGCAACGGTTGTTGCCTGGGTGGTGTCGGTCTGATTGCTTCGGGATGAGGTGCCGGAAGAATCTTGCGAAGTCGTCTTTGCAGTGCTCGTTCCAGTTGTCGCGTTCGACAGATTGGAATTCGTGTTGAACGTGGTAGCAGTCGTTTTGAACTGATTCGCTTTGCCGGCAGACTGACTCGAATCGATGCTGCTTGGGAACATCGCCGCGGATAGGAAGGTGCTGGCCGATGGATTCGTCGCGAGCTTTGATCCCTGGCTTGCATACTGCGTTACCGCGGCACCATTGTCCGACGCCGCTGCTGTTCCGTCGCCGGATTGGCTCAGTGGGTCTGCTTGCGCCGCGGTCGGCAACGCTGCGGCAAAGCTGTTCTCGAGCATCTGCGCTGCATTCACAATGATCTGGGGATTTGCATCTTGCTGAGCTTTGGAGAGTGCCGCCTGCGGAGCGCCGTCAAGATCCGTGCCTCTCTGAATCGCGCCGGAAATCGAAGGGTCTGCGGCTTGCGCAAGCTTTGAAGATAATTGCGAGTCTGCCGGTTGCGCAATGATCGCGGGTGAAATCGCATTGGCGAGACTCGACGCAGCATCAACTGCCGTCTGTCCCGCACCTGGCTGGGCTTGTTGCTTTCCAGCTTTTCCCGTGGGATGGGAAACTGCCTGCGCGGCAAAGAGCAACTGCACCGCATTTGTCGTTGGTACAAAACTTCCGAGAATTTGCGCAGGCGCTGTGGAGAGATTGGTATTCGGAGACTGGCCATCCTGCTGACCACTGGTTTGCTGGCTACTGGATTGATCTTGCCCCGAGGCCTTCTCTATAGCGGAATTCGCAGCCGATGTGCCGGCATTCAACTCCGTCTGGAATGCGGACGCGAGCGATTTTGCATCCTGGTCTTGTATAGAGTCCGACTCTGTATCAGCTCCGGTCTGCGCGTCGGAATCGGCGCCCTTGATCCCGAAGATATCGACGCCGGTACCTGCTGAAAGGAGCTCGAGAAACGACGCGCCGGCCGTCTTTCCAGTCGCAGCCTGCGGCGTCGCTGGGTTGTTGCTCACGGCTTTGGGCGCAATTCGCACGCCTGTTTATTTGCACGTGGCCTTCCAGCAAATCCCGTTCAGCTTCCACCGCGCATGTCTGCGCAAATCATTGAATCCATTGTGTAATCGGATGAGCGTGAATTTGTTCGCGACTCGGATGACCGGCAAAGCAGGCAAGCGTTGCCGTATCGACTAGGCAATCCGTGCCTACCCGCGAACCCCGTGATTCTTGAACGATCTCCCGTGCCCCACCCTTTCGCCTTCTTTCTGGCGAAAGGGTGGGAAAGCATCGAACTCAAATCGACAGCTTTTGTTGTGCAGTTTTCCAATGTCCGCCGAGACCGAACCGCCGCTTCTCCCGGAGGGAGAACTAGCCCAGGGTGAAACCCTGGGACAGCACGTCACGCATGTTCCACGTCCCGGAGGGCCGCGGTGAATTCTTCAAATTTGCATTTTTCCAAAACGAAATTGCAGAAAATTACGAAGACTTGTGCCCATCAGGCCGACAATCGCATTCACAGCCAATCAGCCAAGAAAACAGCCGCTATTTTTCGCAAATCCCAGCCAACACCTGTGACAGATGCCGCAATTGTTCCACGTGGAACAATTTTGAGACGGCGAGCACTAATTCCGCTGCCAGCGCGACGCAAAGATATCGTCGAGACGTTTCTGTTGAGCGCGATCCTGCTCCAGTTCGTACTCGGTCCTTTGCTGCTCCGATAAATCAGTCAGCATGCGACGGCCATTGTAGGCAGCCTGATAGAGCTTCATTTGCGCGTCGCGTTGCTGCTGAAGAGTTTCTAGCGTTTCGAGAAGAGTCTGCTTTGCCTCGGCTGCCGCGCTAATTTCAGCGTCCATGCTCTGCAACTGGTGCGCCTGGATTTCCTGCTGCAGAGCCTTTTCCCGCGCATCGACTGCTTTCGCAATTTCACCGGTCAACTCGTCGATGCGGCGGCGCACACGAGCCACTTCCAGCTCGGCTTTCTGGAGTGCGAGCTCTTCGCGTCTTTCAATGCTCTCGCGTACGCGAAGCACAGATGCGAGTGAAAATCGGAACGCCACTACAATGCCTCCTGCACGCAGGTACCTATGGCTTCACTATCCTGGGAGGGCGACTAGCCGTTGAACAGCTTCGTCATAGCTCCAGAATTCATCGGGCTTTTGACGCAAGAAGCCATGGATCCCCGGCAGATTTTCGATGGCGTTGTCGAGGACCGGGTCGGTTCCTTTTTGATACGCGCCGATGCGAATTAGATCTTCGGATCTGCTATGGGCTGCCATCATGAGGCGCATTGCGTTCGCCTTGGCGAGATGCTGGTCTGAGACCATGCTGGTCATCAGCCGGCTTAGGCTTTCCAAGATCGAGATCGGCGGATAGTGACTCCGCAGCGCAAGGTTTCGATCGAGCACCACGTGCCCGTCGAGCAGCGAGCGAACCGTGTCCACGACGGGATCCTGCTGATCGTCGCCCTCCATCAGCACGGTATAGAAAGCAGTGATACTTCCCTTGTCAAAATTACCTGCGCGCTCCACCAAGCGGGCCAGCATGTTCAGCACCGAGGGTGTGTAGCCCTTCGCGGTGGGCGGCTCCCCTGCCGCCAATCCAATCTCGCGCTGCGCCATGGCGAATCGCGTCAGTGAGTCGACAATCAAGAGCACATTTTTCCCTTGGCTCGCAAAATGTTCGGCGACTGCCGTTGCCGCCAAGGCCGCGCGGATGCGGAGTAGAGGCGATTGATCGGAGGTGGAAACAATGACCACGGCGCGCCGCAGACCGTCTTCGCCGAGGACTTCGAGGAACTCTCCCACTTCGCGTCCACGTTCGCCGACGAGCGCCAGCACGGTCATATCGGCAGCAGTACCGCGAGCCATCATGCCGATCAGCGTGCTTTTGCCAACGCCGCTGCCTCCGAAGATTCCAACACGCTGACCTCGTCCGCAGGTGAGAAAGCCGTCGATGGCGCGGATGCCGCAGCTCAGCGGCTCGCGAATTGGAACGCGCTCCAACGGCAAAGGGGCCGAACCATCGAGAGTGATGGAGTGGACGGCGCGATAATCGCCTTTTCGATCGAGCGGATTTCCGGCAGGATCAATCACTCTTCCCAACATCCCCGGTCCGACGCGGATCGATGGCCGCGCTCCCCATGTCACAAGCTTGTCGCCGAAGCGAAGGCCCTGCGGCTGGTCGGCAGCCATGGACAACATCGTGGAGCCGCGAAATCCGATGATCTCTCCGGAATAGCTCCGTCCGCCTTCGCCGGTGAAAAGGCACGATTCACCGACAGAGCAGAATGGACCGTCCGACTCAATGAGATTGCCGACGACTTGAGTAACGCGGCCGCTCCAGCGCACTGTCGATCCAACCTGAAGGTAGTGCGTATATGGAGCCAACAGCGGCTGATTCATTTCGAGGGCCTCAGCGCAAGCAAATCGAAGAAGCCCTGCTCGACCTCTTTCAACTGCGTGTCTAGTCCGAAGTTGGCGGAACCGAGTTCCGTCTCGAGCAGGCAATCCTGTGCGCCGAGCTGCGCGTCTTCGGTCACTTCCACGTGCGTCACGCTTGGCACGCCGGCAAAGTACTGCTTCCAACTCGCGCCTCGACCGGGAGCGACGCGAACCGTCACGCTGGAACCTTCGCGCATTTTCTCCACGGCCAACCTTACAAGCGCGGCCAGCAACATTGGATCCACTTGCGCCTCACGGTGCAGAATCTTTGCAGCAATCGCCAGGGCAAGCTGAACGATCTCGCTCTCGACTTGCGCATAGTAGTGGCTGCGTTCTTCCTCGAAACCTGCAATGAGGGCGGCAATGGGTGCACGGGCCGCGACGAGCTTCTGCTCAAACTCCGCACGCAGCCTTTGCTCTGTCTGAAGCGCGGCATCGGCTTTCTCGCGCTCAATTCTGGCGACTAATTGCCCCTCGGACAGTGCTAATTCTTCTTGATCTTTGCCCGTTTCCTCTTCCGTTGCAGCGGCAGATTCGGCATGCGCCACGGCGTCGCGCGATTTGTGCGCTGAAATATCGCGGTATTGCAAGGCAGAAACCGGAGTCGAAATTGCGGCGCCGTTAGAGGACATATTCGTCTTCTCCCTCACTCTTTAATACGATCTTTCCTTCGGATTCGAGCTTGCGTGCGATAGCGACGATTTCGCTTTGGGCTTTGGAGACATCTTTGCCGCGTACCGGGCCCATCACTTCGGAGTCTTCCTTCATCATCTCGACGGCACGCGACGACATGGTGCGATAGATGTGGGCTCGCAGATCTTCGCTCGCTCCCTTCAGAGCGATCATCAGCGTCTTTTTGTCGACCGCATTCATGAGTTCGCGCAAATCCGTCTCTGGAACTTCAAGGAAGTTCTCGAATGTGAACATGAGGTCGCGAATACTGATGGCCAGCTTTGGGTCCTCGCCTTCAATTTTTTCGAGGATTTCGCGAGCGGCCGTAGAGTCCAGACGGTTCATCAGGTCCGCAAGGTTTTTGCTTCCGGAGTCCGTGCGTCTGCTCTGATCGCCAGTCGAGCCGAAGCGGCGGTTGAGCACCCTGGAAGCCTTTGCTGCAGCTTCCGGAGAGAATTGTCCCATGGTCGCCATGCGCCGGATGCAGTCGGCCCGCGCTTCCGGTTCGAGCTTCATCAACAACGACGAGGCCTGCTTGGCTTCGAGATGGCCGAGGATCAGAGCTTTGGTCTGAGCGTGCTCGCCGGCCAGGAATCTGGCCAATTGCTGAGGCTCCGTCTTCTTGAGCGGATCGAGATTGAACGAAGCGTTATCGTCAGGATGGGTGAGACGCTGGACCATGCTCTTGGCGCCATTTTCTCCAAAGGCCTTAACGAGCAAGCGAACGGCAACATCGCGGCCACCGGCTGAGATGTATTCACGAGCGGCCATCATCTGGTTGTATTCCTCAAGAACCTGCAGCGTAAGTTCAACTGGAACACGCGCCAGGTGGGCTACCTCGTCCGTGATGCGCTGCAGATCCTCGCTGGGAAGATTCCGCAGGATCGGCGCCGCTTCTTCTTCGCCGAGGAACGAGAGCAGAATTGCCGCCTTGCGCGCACCGCTGGTGGGCGCGGAGTCAATCGGACTCATGATTCCCCCTCGCGCATCCAGGCCTGCATCGCGCGCGCTGTATCCACTGGTTTCTGCCTGACGAGATCAACTGTTTGTGCTTTGAGTTGAGCGGCGCGATGGATGCCAGGTCCAATCTCGGCGGCCGCGAGCGGCTGCGCATTGGCAGCTGCGGCTGCAAGTGCGGGCTGAGCGGCGGCGGCAAGCTGATTGGTGCTCAAAGCATGCTTCTGCACTGGCCGAAGCACAAGTACGTAGGCCAGCATGAATAGCACGAGAAGCGAAAGGGGCCGCAATAGGGATGAGTAATCCGAGACCGTCTTCTGCACTTGTGTCGTCCATGTGACGGGGGCAAGATCGGTTTCAGTAGAGTTGGCATCGAATGACATGTTCTGCACGCTAATTGTGTCGCCGCGTTTTGCGTCGAAGCCGATTGCAGCTTCAGCCAGCTCCCGAATTTTGTTCAGTTCATCCGGCGTTCTCTTCTGCCTTGTAAATGTCGCTTTTCCGTTGTGAACCGTTTTCACAACCGCATCGTCAACCAGAAGGGCTGCAGTCACGCGCTGAATGCGGCCACCGGGTACGACGGTGTGGACGACCGTTTTATTGACTCCATATTGCGCGTTCTCCGATTTCGAAGTTTGCGATGGGCTCTGCGAGACCGTGTTGCTTGAGCTGGCCGGAGGTTTCGACGTTTTCGCCGCAGGAATATTGCTTGCGGTTCCCGGGACGCCGATGGGTGCAGCTCCTCCGGCTTCCTGGTCTTCTGTTTTCTGATCGCTCAGTAGTGCGCTCACGGAAGGGTCATACTTTTCCTGACTCTCCTCGGTGGATCCTTGATCGTAGTCCACATTGACACTGGCGCGAACCGCGTTGGTGCCGACCACTGGTTCCAGTGTGCTGATCAGTCGCTGGGTTAGCCGCCCTTCTTCTGCCTGATCGTTGCCCCGTTCGTCGTGTCCCATACCGAGCGATTCCTCGGTGTCCGCATCGATAATTGAAACGTCTTCCGGCTTGAGTTGGTCGACGGCTCCGGAGACTAGCCGCGCGATGGCAACCGCTGCGTCTTTGGAAAACCCACTGCGGCGAAGCTTCAAAATCACAGAGGCCTTGGCGCCGCGCTGGCGATCGAGAAAGACAGAATCCGTCGGCATGACGAGATGAACCCGTGCTTGCTCGACGTTGGAAAGGGTTTGAATAGTTCTCTCGAGTTCGCCCTCAAGTGCGCGTTGATAGGCAACTTTTTCATCGAACTCGGTTTGGCCCCAGGTCATCTTGTCAAAGAGCTCGAAGCCCATGCGTCCGCTGTGCGGCTGTCCTTGCGTGGCCGTCTGCATGCGGGCGGCATCCAGTTTGTCGGCGGGAACGCTGACCGTCTTGCCGTCGGGACTGAGCTGATGAGGAATATTCTGGGCAGTCAGTTGGGCCACCAACGATTGTGCGTCCGCGGGTTCGAGATCCTTAAAGAGCGGCTTGTAGTCGGGCGTGCCGAGGAGCCGCGCAAAGAGCGTAAGGAGCACCACCGTGGCTCCTGCCCCGCACAGAAGGAATGCCTTCTGCGCGCCGGTGCGGCTTGCCCAAAAATTTTTCAGCTGATCGGCTACGTTTGTCATGCCTGGCATTGGAATTCAGTCCTAAAACTGCATTTTCTCGATATCCTGATACGCGCTGACAATCTTGTTGCGGACTTGCATCATCAGCTGAAACGAAACATCCGCTTTTTCTACTGCGATCATCACGTTGTTGATGTCGGCTCCTCCGCCTTGCAGAAGGTTGCCGACCTGCGACGCTGCATCGGTGTGCAATTGGTTTACGCTGTTCACGGCGTTCGACAGGACAGAGGAAAAACTATCTCCTTCGGACTTGCCTCCGATGTCGAGCGTCGAAACGTTCGGCACCTGCGCGTTGGGAATTGCACCAATCGTTAAGTTGCTCATCGTTGCGCTCCCTGCCTATGAAGATTTCAAAATATCGAGTGACTGCTGGATCATCTGCTTTGCCGCGCTCACCGCGGATGCGTTCATCTGATAGGCGCGCACGGCACCCATGAGATCGACCATCTCAGAAACGGGATTGATAGCCGGATAGGCCACGAAGCCGCTCTTGTCCGCGTCCGGACTACCGGGCTCGTAACGCATCACCGGAGGCGTAGTGTCGTTGACCACCTGGGTGACCTGCACCGATCCTCCTGCAGCGTGGCCGAATCGACCACCCAGACGATTCATCACGGTGCGAAACGGAGAAGAATTCGTCGCACTGAAAATGACTTCCTTGCGCTGGAAAGGGCCGCCCTGGTCGGTGTGCGTCGTCTCCGCGTTGGCGAGGTTGGTCGAAGTGATTTCCGCACGTTGCCTCTCGGCAGAGAGTGCGGACGCGCTGATACTCAACATGTCAAACACGCCCATAGTTAGCTCCCATCCTTAATTGCGGTCAGCAAGCGATGAAATTCTTCTTTGATCAATTGCACGCCCATCTGATATTGAAGTTGCGTTTGCGAAAGCACCAGGCTTTCGCGATCGATGTTCACGTCGTTGCCATCGGGACGCTCCGGCAACCCTTCCACGTCGGTTGTGGCGGGTCCCAGCTGCGTATCGTTTTCGTTGAACATCACCTGTTGCATTGCGGATTGAAAGTTGATGTCCTTGGCGTGATAGCCGGGCGTGTCGACGTTGGCAATGTTGGACGCGACGATCTGCTGGCGATCGGTCGTTACCTTGAGATAACCCTGAAGTGCTTGTAGTAAAGGAGTCGTGGCCATTATGCATATCTCCTTGGGGGAAGGCCGTATTCACGAATCTTGTTGCGCAGGGTGCGGAGACTGATGCCGAGCATCTCTGCGGCGACAGTGCGATTTCCGTCGGTGAGAGCGAGAGTCTTTTCGAGATGAAGCCGTTCGACTTGCCGGATCGGAGTGCCTGCCGGTGCGAGGGACGGAGCCGGTGCGTGAACAGCTGGGGCTTGCATTGTTGGAACATGGGAGGCGCGCGCGAGACCGGTGCTGTCTTGAAATTCCATCTCGAAACAGCGGGCATCGAGATCGTGTGTCTCGCTCAGGGTGAGGACACGGCGCATGAAATTTGCCAGTTCGCGGACATTGCCGGGCCAGGATTGTGACTGCAGCCGATCGAGAAAATCCGGATGAAGCCGCGGAGGAAATGAGCGATGCTGCGCGGAATACTTTTCGGCGAAGTGCCGAGCGAGGACGGGAATGTCTTCGCGCCTTTCGCGCAGCGGCGGCAGAGAGAGGGGGATTACATTGAGGCGATAGTAGAGGTCGGCGCGGAACTGGCCTCGTTCGACCATTGCGCCGAGCGAAACGTTGGTTGTGGCGATGACGCGAATGTCGACGTGCACGGGGCTGCTTTCGCCGAGCCGATCGAATTCACGCTCTTGCAAAACACGCAGGAGTTTCGGTTGCAGATTGAGCGGCATCTCCCCGATTTCGTCGAGGAGAATTGTTCCGCCATCGGCTAGTTCGAATTTGCCTGAACGGTTTGCGACCGCGCCGGTGAACGCGCCCTTGCCGTGTCCGAAGAGCTCGCTCTCGAGCAGCGATTCAGGAACGGCTGCGCAGTTGACGGCGATGAAAGGCTTGCTGCTTCGATTGCTGGAATCGTGGATGAAGCGGGCGAGGAGTTCTTTACCTGTGCCGCTCTCGGCCTCGATCAGAACATCGGCGCTGGTGCTGGCTGCTGCGCGCGCGCGGTGCAGAGTGCGCAGCAGCGATGGCGCGTGCCCGACGATGTCGCCGGCTCCGGCAACGTCGTCGACAGGGAGCTGCTTGGTGCGGTTCATGACCTGGGCTGCCGTGGCCTGCAAGCGGTCGAATGGGATTGGCTTGGTGAGGTAGTCGAGGGCGCCATCGCGCATTGCGCTGACCGCGTCGGGGACGGAACCATAAGCGGTGAGCAGGATGACTGCGGTTTCTGGAGATGCTTTCCTTGCGGCACGCATCACTTCCATGCCTGTACCGTCGGGCATGCGCATGTCGGTCACGACGAGATCGAAGTCCTGGTGCTCCACGCCGCGGATGGCGTCGCGCACACAGGAGGCCGTTTCAACGCGCCAGCCGTGACGAAGGAAATTCGCGCGCAATGCGGTGCGAATCCCCGGCTCATCGTCGACCACCATCACCGACAGCACTTCTTCGTTCGTCATAGGGCTGGGAACTCCAACTGAAACGTGCTTCCTTCGTTGATGCGGCTGGATACGCGAATCTCTCCGCCGTGCTGGGCCATGAAGCGTTTGGAAACGGCGAGGCCGAGGCCCGGGGTTTCGCCGTTGGCGCTGAATCCTGCCTCGAAGATGTGGGCGATGACGCTCTCGGGGATGCCGCAGCCGGAGTCTTCGATTTCGACCAAGGCATGGTCTGCACCGTCGTGCGTCGTGCGGCGGGTGGCGACGGCTACGCGGCCGCCGGCGTCGGTGTGGCGGATTGCATTGCACACGACGTTCAAAATGATCTGATGGATGGCGTCTTCATTGCCCTGGATGGATGGGGTGTCGTGCGCGGCGATGAAGGAGAGCACGAGGCCGGCCTGTTCGGCGATGGGCTGCACAAAGACCAGACCGCTTTGCACGCAGACTGCTAGATCGACCGGAACGAGGCGTGATTTGCTTTCGTCGTTCAGGCTGAGGACGTTGTTGACGGTGCCTGACAACCTGCGGATGCCTGCGCGCAGATGAGAAATCCATTGAGATGTTCCGTCGAGATCCTGCTCGATCAACCCGGCAAATAATTCCATGCTGGCTAATGGATTTCTAATTTCATGGGCGAGGATCGTGGAGATTTCAGCGAGCACTGTGGCGCGCCGCGCGGCTTCGCGTTCCTGCTCCGCCTGCTTGTTTGCGGTGATGTCGCGGAGGATCCAGATGCTATGGAGATGGTCGGGCTTGCGCGAGGGGCCGGAGAAGAGCTTGCGGTTGCCGATTGCCAGCCAGCGGGTTTCATTTTCGGATTGGACATATACTTCGCGGTCGAGGCGATCTTCCGGGCCTTTTGCCAGCGCCTCGAAATCTACTCGGCTAAGGCGGGAAAGATCGTGGAGGCTTTGAATTCCGGCATTTCCGAGGTCGAGCAGGCGGCGGCACTCGGGATTCATCATGACGATGCGGCCTTCGTGATTGAGAACGAGCACGCCGCACGGCATCGAATCGAGCATCTGCTGCAGGGCCGCCCGCATGCGATCGTTCTCCGCCAGACTGCTGGTGAGAGCGGCATTGCGTTTGGACAGTTCGAGGTTGAGATGCGCGACTTCCTGCTGGAGGTCGCGGTAGGACGCCTCCAATACAGATGAGGCTGAGATGAATTCCGAGAAAGCATCCGCAAGCAACTGCGGGCTGGGGATGGCCTCGACCCCCAGCGGGTTTATTGGAACAGCATGAGAACTCGGCAGCATTTGCCTATCTGATATGCACGACGAGTGCCAAACTGGGAAAAATTGGGAGGGGTGTGCCCAAAATGGGCAGGGATTTTATAGAACGATATGTTCGGGCTTGATTTCGTCCTCGGATCCTACGAGGATCGTTGCCCGTTCGATTGCATTGCGCAGCTCGCGCACATTGCCCGGCCACGCGTGCTGTGCCATCACGTTCAACGCCTCGCGAGACAGGGAAACTCCGGGGTGAAATTTTCCAGCGAAGGCGATTGCCAGATCTTCGAGGTCACCCATACGGTCGCGAAGAGGCGGAAGGTGAATGGGAAAAACCGCCAACCGGTAATAGAGGTCTTCGCGAAACTGCTGTTCCGCAACGCGCTTTTTCAGATCGGCATTCGTGGCTGCAATTACGCGGACGTCGACTTTGAGGTTTTCGTTTCCGCCGAGGCGCTGGACTTCGCCCTGCTCGAGGAATCGCAGAATCTTGCTTTGCAGCGAGAAGGGCATATCGCCGATTTCGTCGAGGAACAGCGTGCCGCCGTGCGCCGCATGGATGCGGCCGATGCGGGCCTGCACTGCGCCCGTGAACGAGCCCTTGGTAAAGCCAAAGAGTTCCGCTTCCAGAAGCGTTTCTGGAATCGCGGAGCAGTTGACCACAACGAAGGGCTGGTTTCTGCGTGTGCTGATCAGATGGATTTCCTGAGCGATAAGGTCCTTGCCTGTCCCACTTTCGCCGGTCACCAATACTGTCGTTTCGCGCGCGGCCACCATGCGCGTCAATGCGTAGGTGCGCAACATCGGTTCCGAAGTGCCGATCATGCTCCGCAGCTTGACTCGGTTTTCGGCGTGAACCCTGGTAGGTTCAATGCTGGTCAGAGGCAGCGGGCTAGTCCGAAGGGACCCTGTTTGATTCACTACATCGGCGAGTTTTCTGGATACGGGCGTTGGCGATGCACTACCGACCAGAAGCTGGCCCGTATGAGAATTCAGCATCATGACCTGGGTATTGGGGAAGCGGTCCCGGACAATCCCATGGAATTCGCTCGGCTCAAGGTCGGGCAATGACGGGTCCAGAAGGAGCACTCCATCGTCGGATGCGTGTTTGTGGAGGAGCTTCAGGGCTTCGGCTCCGCCGGATGCCTGGAGCACGTTCCAGCGGGGAGGGCTCAACTTTCCCTGAAGCTCCTCGCGGAGCCTGGGATTGGAGCTCACGATGAAGACGTCAATCGGAATCCGGTCTTCGAATCGCCCTATTTGAGTAGCCGGAGCAGCCATTGCGTTCTCGATTGCCTCTCTGAAATGAAAGAACCATGAGACTCGATCATGGTAAGAAAAAAATCAATTCAATTGTTCAACCGGAGAATATTGAGACGTGACCCTGGTACTCATCTCGTCTGCGTCTTGTAAAGGCAGCTTGAGAGAGATACGCAATGGATCCTCAACGCACTCGTAGATACCCTGCTGGCTTTGGACATTCGCTTTGACAAGCGACAAACTGAGATGATCGGAGGAACTTAAGCTTTTTCCGTGCGGATTCGTGTTCTGGATCGTGAGGTCGACAAAGCCATCGTGGGGCAGAACATCGAGCAGGATTACGTCGCCTCGCGAGGCCACCGATACAGCTGTGTTGAGCGCGGCCCGAAGTGCCTGCTCGGTTCTTGCGGGGTCGGCGATTGCGTGGATCGCTGACTGTTCCGCGTTTGCCGGGGCGATCTGCACTCCAGACTTCCGCAGAGCCGCATCCAGATCCCCGAGAATGGGACTGATCAGTTCCCAGAGTTCGACGGTCACGCAATTCGCATTGAACTGAGTTGTTTCCAGCAGGCTTCGAAGGGAGGACATCAGATCGCAGAGGCGATCCAATTGCACGGAGGACATCTCGAGGTATCGCTGACCCGTGGGCGGCACATCTTGATTGAGGGTTAATGCGCACAACGCACCACGCACGATCGTGAGTGGTTGTGCCATTGCGTGCAGGCCGTCGGCCAACTCGGAATACAGTGCGGCATGCGGATCGCTCGCCGCGCTTTTCGCTTCCCGCAGATTCTTAGGCAAAACGCAGCTCATAGCCGAAACCGCGGACGGTATGCGTCAACCGCGGCTCCCCCGGAAGATCTATTTTGTCGCGCACATACTTCATATATACGTCCACAATATTGGTGGCGGATTCCGACGGCGCCATGTTCCAGACTTCCTCGAGTAGGGTCGCTCGCGAAACGGGTTGTCCTGCGTTGCGCATCATGACGTCGAGAATGGCGAATTCCCTGGGTGTGAGTTCGATGCGCCGGCCGTTCCGTTCAACACGGCGCTGGTCCCGGTACATCGTCAAATCCCCAATGGTGGAGCAATTGGGAACCAGACCGGAGTTTCTGCGCAAGAGCGCCTGGACCCTGGCGAGAAGTTCGATGAGAGAGAAGGGTTTTGTGACGCAGTCATCGGCTCCGCTCTCGAGCGCTTTCACCTTATCTTCGACTCGGCTGCGGGCGGTTAATACGAGCATGGGCAATCGAGGCTGGGCCGGCCGCACGCGCTCAATGAGGGTGAGACCGTCGAGCTTGGGCAGGTTCAGATCGAGCATGAGCAGCTCGTAGCGGCGCTTCGCCTCCAACAAGCGAAGAGCCTCTTCGCCGTCGTGAACCTGTTCCACAATCAGGCCCCGGCCCTGCAATTCTCCGCAAAGGAAGCCGGAAAGTGAAACGTCATCCTCCACCAGGAGGATGCGCCGGCCGGCTGCCCTGTTGAGTGCGGCGGTGCCAGTGCCTGGATCTACATGATCGCGATGCGCGTGATTCAGGTCCGACGGCGCGGTTTCCCGCTCTTCGGTGACGAGCGATACTGTGGAGTCGATGATGCTGCTCATTTCGCCGCCTGTTATTGCGATTCTTGAACCACTTTTGTGCAAAGCCCGCCCCTACCCGCAATGTGGCCGCAGGGAGTGAGCCTTTTTGCACACCGGAAAGATGAAAAATTAGTATAGGACTGCCGTCACAGCAGTTGAGTGATAAATTTCACATCTCACGTTACCTTCGAGGTACATGGCACTCGACGTGCTAGCAGGAAGGCGGTCATGCAGGGACAGCGATGCGGATCTTTTTGCCGTTCGATGCAGTTTCCCAGTGAGTATTCGGGGTTTGGGACGTGGAAGTCTGGCTGGGAAGGGTTCTTGCTTTCCCACCCAAGCAAAGCTTGGATGGGGCACCCAAGGAATGTGCGGGTGGCGGCTTCGCAGAAAGCGCTTGAAGAGATGT
>Ga0302325_10000803_pt1 | contig 83971 bp, 75 predicted proteins | sample Palsa_T0_2_FD_201948 | JGI IMG/M metagenome (GOLD analysis project Ga0302325, IMG submission 201948) | Peat permafrost microbial communities from Stordalen Mire near Abisko, Sweden - Palsa_T0_2 | ecosystem: Environmental > Terrestrial > Soil > Palsa > Peat permafrost | place: Sweden: Abisko... | reverse complement strand
TCACCAGGGGTGAAGCCCGCGTCCTCCTGCTCACCGACCCGAATTGCAAAGTCAGCGCCTTGCTGCAAGACACGCGTGAGCCGGGCGTCGCGTCCGGAGTCGAGGCCGCCTTTTCGTTCTCGCCACGCTGCCTGATGACCTACGTGAACCGCGACGCGAAGGTCAAGGCCGGCGAAGGCGTAATCACCTCGGGCCTCGGCGTCTTTCCAAAAGGCATTTTCATTGGCGTCGTCAGCCGCGCCCAACTCAACAAGCAAACCGGCATGTATCAGGACATTGAGATCAAGCCCGCGGTGGATTTTCGCCGCGTAGAAGAAGTGCTGGTGGTTGTGGAATGACCACGCTCATCGCCATCGCCGGAATTCTGATCGCCGCGGCGCTGCAAGAGCGGATGCCCACGCTGTGGTGGCTGGGCAGTGTGCGGCTGGAATTCTTGCCGGCGCTCATCGTCTACGTGTCACTGACCATGCATCGCGGACGCGCTCTGGCCCTCGCGCTCGTGGCTGGTATGGCGCAGGACGCCTTGTCCGCCGCGCCGTTCGGTATCTCGGCCCTGGCATATGGCATCGCGGCGGTATTGATAACGGGCCTGCGAGAAGTGTTGGACCGCGATTTGCCATGGGTGCAACTGGGATCGGGTGCGCTTACCTCTGTCGGAGCCGCACTCATGGCTTTCTTCGTCGTCGGCATATCGTTCGGCGCCCTGTTCAAGATGTGCGTCGTCGGTTTCCTCACCGGAACGCTCACCGTGATGTTGTTCTTCGCGCTCGATTACTCGCGAATGGTCTGGGGGAACGCATGATCATCAGCGCGCCATTCCGCGAACATAATCCCCGCCTGCGAGCGGTCGGAACAATCATCGCACTGGGTCTGGCGCTCCTTCTTGTCGCCCTGTGGCGCGTCCAGGTGACCCACGGCGAACATTACGACAACAAACAGGAAGCCCAGTCGTTACGCCGCATCCGGATTCCAGCCGCGCGCGGCGAGATTGTCGACCGCAACGGCGTCGTGCTCGCGAACAACCGCCCCAGTTACGATATCGCTATTTATCTCGACCGTTTCTCCAAGAAAGTGGATGTCGTCCGCGCCGTACAGACAAGGTTGAGCGCGCTGGGCGCAGAACTCGGCATGGATCCCATGCTGAAAGATGACGTCGTGCGGGCCCACTACGAAGAGCGCCGCCCGCTTCCCCTGCCCGTCTGGCGTGACCTTCGCCCCGAATCGGTCGCTGCCTTTGCCGAGCGCGCCAGCACCCTTCCCGGCGCGGACTTGATCGTGATGCCCGTGCGCCAGTATCCCCAAGGCTCACTGGCAGCCCATTTGCTCGGCTACGTGAATAAAACGCAGGATGGTGACAACGAGGATATCGACAACTTTTATTATTACCAGCCCGACAGCGTCGGGCAACAAGGTGTCGAAAAAGCCTGTGACGAGTATCTGCGTGGCTCGCCGGGCGGGCGCACGATCCGTGTGACGCCGGCCGGCACGGTCGCGAACGATCTCGGTGAAAAACAGGCGGAGCACGGCGGCCGCGTGACCCTGACGATCGACGTGCGCCTGCAACGAATCGTGGAAGACGCTCTGGCCGCAACGAAACTTCCCGCGGGCAAAGAGCTGCGGGGTGCAGCCGTGGTGCTCGACGTGCGGACGGGTGAGGTGCTCGCCCTGGCGTCGGTGCCAAGTTTCGATCCCAACATCTTCAATCCCGCTACTCCCGCTCCCACAATTGAGGCCGTGATGAACAATCCTTCCAGCCCCATGCTCAACCGCGCGATCGGGGGACGCTATCCGCCCGGTTCCACGTTCAAGCCGATTACACTTCTGGCCGGACTCGAGTCAGGGGCGATCTCGCCGCAGGACACGGTCGTATGCACAGGCTCCATCCAAATTGGCAACTGGCCGCGCCCATTTCGTTGTTCCAATCATTCGGGACATGGGCCTATCGACGCCTACAACGCCATCGCGGAATCGTGCGATGTGTGGTTTTACAAAGAAGGCTTGAAGACCGGCCCCGAGGCAATCACCCGAATGGCCGGCGAATTCGGCCTCGGGCAGCCGACCGGGTTCGACGTGGGACACGAGCAGTGGGGGTTCGTACCGACGCCCGCGTGGAAATGGGCCCGGCATCGTGAAAAATGGTTGGATGGCAATACGGCGCAGTTATCCATCGGGCAAAGTTTCTTACTCGTCACGCCCATGCAGATGGCGTGCGTGGCGGCAACGTTTGCCAACCGCGGCACGTGTTTACATCCGTATGTCGTAAAGCAGATCCAAGCGTCCAACGGCCAGGTCGTGCATGAAGGTCAGCCGGATGTCCGGGGTCATCTGAGCGCGAACCCGGAGCAACTGGAAGTCGTGCGACGGGCGATGTTGGGCGCCGTACACGATCCCCGTGGTACGGCCGGTCGCGCCGCCGTGAAGGGCCTGAGTATCGCCGGCAAGACCGGCACAGCGGAATACGACACGAAACGGGGGCGGTTGAACTGCGGGTGGTTCATCGGGTTCGCGCCGTACGACCAGCCCCAGGTTGCCGTGGCCATATTGATTGAAGACGCCGTCAGCGGCGGCCAAACGGCAGCGCCGGTGGCCGGGAAGATTTTTGCGCAGATGTTCGGACGAAGTGCCGAGGACAAAGGCGTGGCGGAGCTCGAGGTGTATGCAGATTAAGCGTTCCATGGAGATGATCAAACAGATGGACTGGCTGCTGTTCGGCGCGATGGCCGCACTGGCGGTCGTTAGCGTGTTTTTCGTCTATAGCGCGTCCTATCGGCCGCCGCCACAACCAATGCCCGGTTTTTACAAGATGCAGATGATGTGGTTCACCGTCGGGTTGTCGCTGTACCTGGTGGTGGCCTTGGTGGACTATCGCCTCATCTGCCAATGGGCGACCATCTGGTATGCCATTGCCCTGGGACTCCTCCTGCTGGTGCTTATCGACGGTATCAAGGTGTACGGCGCGCGCCGGTGGTTGGGATGGCACGGCTTTGGCATCCAGCCCGCGGAGACCGCGAAGCTGGCCACACTAATAGCGCTCTCATACTATTTGTTTCATCGCACGCGGGAGTCGCGGCGGGAGTTCAGCATTGTGTGGGTCGCCCTGGCCATGATGGGTGCGCCGTTCGTCCTCATCATGTTGGAGCCAGACCTCGGCTCGGCGGTCGTGTTGATTCCGATCTGTTTCGGCCTGATGTTTGTCGCGGGCGTGCGGATGAAACACTTGCTCATGGCCGCCGCGGCCGGCGTCGTTCTGGCGGCCATTGGTCTGCCGATCATGTGGAAGTTGAAGGAACACAGGGCCGGCCAACGAAATTATCAACAGGATCGAATTACGGTCTTCTTGCATCCTGACTTTGACCCACGCGGGGCCGGTTGGAATCGCAACCAGTCCGTCATCGCGGTCGGCTCCGGCGGGCTGACAGGAAAAGGGTATCTGCAAGGCACGCAGAGCCTGCTGGGCTACCTCCCTCGCTCTGTAACACCGAATGATTTTCTCTTCAGCGTCATTGCCGAAGAACAGGGATTTGTTGGTAGTCTGGTTGTAATTGGGTTGTATGCGGTGCTGTTATTTTCCGGGCTACGGATCGCCGCAAACGCGCGCGACCGGTTGGGAATGCTCCTGGCCACGGGTGTCGTGGTCATGCTGTTTTTCCATATCTTCATCAATGTGGGCATGACGATCGGCCTGATGCCGGTCACGGGCGTGCCCCTACCATTACTCAGCTACGGTGGATCGTTTGTGCTGGCCAGCATGACCGCCCTCGGGCTGTTACAAAACGTGTGGATTCATAGGAGGATCTACTAACCATGGACGCAATCAAACAAATACTCAAAAAGGGCGAGGAACTCTTAACGGGTCGTCGCAAGCGACGCATCCTCAAGGAAATTATCGTCAACGCGGAGGCGCTGGAAAATCGCGTCGCCGTGCTGGAAGAGGGCCAACTCGAAGAGTTCACCATCGAACGCACGACCGAGAAACGTATCGTCGCCAGCGTCTTCAAGGGTAAAATCAAGAACCTCGAGCCCGGACTGAAAGCAGCGTTCGTCGATATCGGGTTCGAGAAGAACGCCTTCCTGCACTATTGGGACATCATCCCCGAACAGCTCGATCAGCGCGTTGATCTGCTCGAAACCCCGGAAGCCGATCGTTCCAAGCAAAAGCCCAAGATTTCCCAAAAAGACATCCCGCAGCTTTATCCGCCGGGATCAGAAGTCATCGTGCAGGTCGTCAAAGGTCCCATCGGCACGAAGGGTCCGCGCATCACCACCAACATCAGCATCCCCGGCCGTTACCTCGTGCTGATGCCGTTCAACCCGCAACGCGGTATCTCGCGCAAGATTGAGGACGACAGGGAACGTCAACGCCTCAAGAAAGTCCTGCAGCGCCTGCGCATCCCCGAGGGCATGGGCGTTATCATCCGCACCGTCGGTGAAAACCAGAAGAAACGGTACTTCATCCGCGACCTTGAGCTGCTGTTGCAGACATGGAAGCAGGTGGAAGAGAAGATCAAGACCCAGACCGCGCCGTACTGCGTGTTCCAGGAACCCGATCTCGTTGAGCGTACCGTCCGCGATTTCCTCACGGAAGAAGTGGACCGCATCGTGGTGGACAACGAACAAGCCTATGAATCCATCCGCAACATGATTGGCCAGATCAGCCGTCGCTCGCGCGGCAAAGTCCGGCTCTACAATGAGACGGCACCCATCTTCGGCCGGTTCAACGTCGAGAAACAAATCGAGAACGCCTTCCGTCGGCAGGTCTGGCTGAAGTCCGGCGGCTATATCTGCATCGACGAGACGGAAGCGCTCGTCGCCATCGACGTCAACACGGGCCGACATAAATCGCAGAAAGACCTCGACACCACGATCCTGCAAACGAATCTCGAAGCCGCCGAAGAAATCTGTCGCCAGCTTCGCCTGCGCAACATTGGCGGCCTGATCGTGATCGACTTCATCGACATGCGCCATCGCAACGACCAGCAGAAGGTTACCCAAAAGGTGCGCGAGGGCGTCAGGCGCGACAAAGCCAAGACCCGCATCCTCAACATCTCGCAGCTCGGTCTGATGGAAATGACGCGCCAGCGCCACAGCGAAAGCATGGCCAGCGCCGTGTACGAGGACTGCCCGTACTGCAAGGGCAAGGGCATGGTCAAGAGTGCGCTGTCCATGTCGGTCGAAATCCAACGCAAGGTTGCCGAACTCCTCCGCAAACTGCGCGAGCAGGGCCGGCACGAGCAGCCGCAGCTTCGCATTTACGTCCACCCCGAAGTGCTCAACCGTCTGCGCACCGAAGATGAAGCGGTACTCATCGACCTGGAGAAGAAACTCAGCGGCAAACTCAGTTTCCGCGCCGACCCGGCGTTCCACTTCGAGCAATTCAAGATTGCTGATGCCATCAGCGGTCAAGAACTGGCGTAATAAAGCGACTCGGAAGTCAAACGCCACCGATGTCTTCACACGTCATACGTGTGATAGACAACGGTAGTGGTGTAGCTGTATGCAGCGAACGCGACAACAGTAACTAGCGGGGCGATGACGACCAGGCGCAAATCATCTGTCTGGGGCGTTGCCCTCATCGTGTTGCTCACCGTCGTGGTATATCTGCCCGCCTTGCGCGGCGGGTTTATCTGGGATGATGACGATCACCTGACCGCCAATCCCGCCATGACCGCGCCGCATGGATTGCGGATGATTTGGTCGTCCCTGTCCGTCTCGCGATACTATCCATTAACACTCACGAACTTCTGGGTCCAGCGTCGGTTATGGGGACTGAACTCCAGGCCCTATCACCTCGTCAACATCGTGCTTCATGCGGCCAACGCTGTTTTGGTTTTCTTTCTACTCCGCCGACTGCGGGTACCACTGGCTTGGTGGGCTGCCGCGCTGTGGGCGCTGCACCCGGTGAATGTGGAATCGGTGGCCTGGATTACCGAACTAAAGAATACGCAGTCAGGTGTTTTCTTTTTTTGTTCCCTGCTGTGCTTTCTCCGGTTCGAAGCCGAGGAACGGCGTGCCTGGTATGCATGGGCATTGGTTTGCGGGGCGTGCGCTTTCCTGAGCAAGCCATCGACGGTCGTCTTGCCACTGGTGTTGTTGCTCTGTGCCTGGTGGCAGAGAGGGCGCTGGCAGCGCAACGATATTGTCCGGACTCTGTCGTTCTTTGGGATGGCTCTGGCCATGTCGATCCTGACGATTGCGGAACAGACCGGACACATTACCCGCCAGGGAACCGGAGAATGGTCGCTCACTCTTGGGCAGCGGCTTGTGATCGCCAGCAAGGCAATCTGGTTTTACGCTGGAAAAGTTCTTTGGCCCTTGAACCTTGCGTTCGTATATCCCCGATGGGAAGTGAAGGCAAACTCCGTGGGGTCGTGGTTGCCGCTGGCCGGTCTGGTGGCCAGCGGCGTCATCCTCTGGCTGCGGCGCCAGCAGCCGTGGGCGCGAGCGTGTCTCTTCGGATTCGGGTATTTCGTGATTGCGCTGCTGCCGGTGCTCGGGCTGGTCGACATATTTTTCTTTCGGTACTCATTCGTCGCGGACCATTTCCAATATCTGGCGAGCGTTGGTGTCATCGCCTGTGCCGTCAGTGGGATCGCGGGTGTTTCGGACCGCAGCAGTGTGCGGTCAATATCCGTGGCAAACGTCGTTTGTGCGGCACTGCTGGCAGGTCTGGGCGCGCTGACCTGGAAGCAAGCGCACGCTTACCACGATTCCGAAACACTTTGGCGCAATACCGTCACCAAGAATCCTGACGCGTGGATTGCCCATAATAATCTTGGGATTGCGCTGGGGAATCACGGCCGACGCTCGGAAGCGATCGAGCATTACCGAGAGGCGTTGCGCCTGAAACCTGATTATGCCGAGGCGCATAACAACCTGGGGTTCGCTTTGTCACAGATGGGCAAGACCGACGAGGCCATCCGACAATTCGAGGAAGCATTGCGGATCGACCCAGAGGACAATGAAGCGCACAACAATCTTGGAAATGCGTTGTTGCAGACCGGGAACTTGGCCGAGGCTGTCAAGCAATACGAGGAAGCGCTCCGAACCAAACCCGATTATGCCGACGCGCGCAATAACCTGGGGACCGCGTGGCTGCGACTGGGCCGGGTGCCGGAGGCCATCGAGCAGTGGGAACAGGTGTTGCGAATCAGGCCTGATTACGCTGAAGCACACAATAACCTGGGGGTGGCCCTGGCGCGACTCGGCAAGTTGCCTGCCGCGACAATGCATTGGGAACAGGCGCTGCGAATCAACCCGGAGTACGCTGACGCGCACTACAATCTGGGCATGGCACTGGAGAACACGGGCAACGTGCGGGAGGCGATGATCCATTACGAGCAAGCGCTACGAATCAAGCCTGATCACGTTGACGCCCAAAACGGGCTGGCGCGACTCCGGGCTATTCAGTAAGTGATTGCCTTGGTATCGTGGAAGCGAATGCTACGAAAACCATTCAACTCAGGGCGTGATGGATTGAGTCAGATTGAGCCGCACCGCACGTGTCGTTATTTGCTTCCGTCCATCATTATCCTCTGCTGGCTCGCTGTCGCGTGCCATGCCGCCGATGAGCCGCGCATCCTGACGCCGTCCCCGTCCTCGTTCCAAACATTGTCGCGCTTCACCGAATTGTTGGATGCATTGCAAAAGGGTTATGTTGCTCCGGGGAAGCTCAATACCGATGAGCAAACCACCGCCGCACTCCGCGGATTCGTTCGCGCCGTCGATCCCGAGGCCGACCTGCTCACGCCCGAGGAAGTCGCCGCGACCAATGAGTCCGCCTACACCGACGGCGATATCGGCCTCAGCTTCGCCATCCGCGACGATTTCCCCGTCGTCATCTCACCGCACGACGGCAGTCCTGCGGAAAGCGCCGGCCTGCTTGCCGGGGAACAAATCGTCGCCATCGGCAACGTCCCCACGCCCCATGCGCGACGCATTGACGTGGACCGTCTTCTCCGTGGTCCGCCGAATTTTCCCGTGAACCTGCGCGTGTTCGATCCCAACACTGGCGCCGTTCGCGACCTGCGCCTGCACCGAACCACCGAGTCGTTGTCTCCCAGTCCCGGCTTGAGATTCCTCGATCGAGGCGTCGCGTATTATCGCGTCCCCGAGTTCACACTCGCGGCGGTCGAAAATTTTCGCGCGGCGATGGTCCTCGCCAAGAGCGACCGTGCTCCGGCCATCATTCTCGATCTGCGCAATAATCCCGGTGGAGCATTCGAGGCTGCCCAGGTCGCCGCATCGTTCTTCCTGCCCATGGGCACCGAGGTCGTCTCGCTGGAGTACGCCAATCCGGCCCTCCGCACCACGTTCGTCAGCGATGAAAGCATTCGGGTCACCGCGCCGCTGGTATTGCTGGTCAACGGAGGCACCGCCGGCGACGCGGAGGTCTTCGCCGCAGCGCTGCAGGACAACAAGCGCGCGCGGATCGTCGGTAGCCGGAGCTTTGGCCGGGGAATTCTGACAACGTCAGTCCGCTTGTCGGACGGCTCAGTGTTGGTCATGCCCACCGCTTACTTTGCGCGACCATCTAAACAGGTCCTGCAGGGCAAAGGTGTGGCTCCGGATGTGATCGTGGAAATGCCGCGCGAGACGGAGCGCTCACTTGCCCGCGCCGGTTTCGGGACCTTCGATTGGCGAAACGACAAAGCCGACGTGCTCGGCACCGATTTGCCGCTGGCCAGGGCGCTCGCACTGCTGGCCAAGTGAACACTGTTGCGATGTGTTCGCTCCGCTGTTAGCATACCCTCATGTCCGCCATGAATCGGAGAATCCGGCTCGCCGCGATCTCGCTGCTGCTTCTCGCCGTGTTTCCCGCGCACGCCCAGGAAGCCACCCTGCAAAAACTCAACGTGCAAGCCGCTGATCTGTATCGACAGGCCAAATACACGGAGGCAGTCAGCGCCGGGCAGGACGCGCTGAAGATCGCCGAAACGATGTTCGGCCCTTCGCATCGCGAAGTCGCCACGGCCTTGAGCAACCTCGCGGAATACCAGCGCGCCGAAGGCAACTACACGGAGGCGGAGAACCTGCTCAAACGGGCGTTGGCCATCGATCAAAAGGTGTTGGGTGACGAACATCCGGACGTGGCCATCGATCTCAACAATCTCGGCCTGCTCTACGACAGCCTCGGTCGCCACGCTGATGCCGAGCCGCTTTACAACCAGGCAATCCAAATTGACCAGAAGACGCTCGGTCCCGATCACCCCACTGTCGCCACCGATCTGAACAACCTCGCGGAAGCCTACCGCGCTCAAGGCAAACTCTCTCAAGCGGAGGCATTCTACCGGCGCGCACTCCGGATTTGTGAAGCCCAGCCTGTCCCAGACAACCGCGCCACGGCCACGGTACTCCACAACCTCGGCGCCTTGACCATTGCCCAAGGCAAGACCGCGGACGCCGAACCGTTGTTGTCGCGCGCGTTGGAACTATGGCGCAAGGTCGTGCGTGCCGATCACCCGGACATCGCGGCGACGTTGCGCTTGCTCGGCTCCGTCCAAATGTCGTTGCGCGAGTATCCGAAGGCGGAAACCACCCTCGCCGAGGTCGTCGCCATTGACGACAAGAACCATGGCAAGAATGCCAGGCAACTTTCCAAAGACCTGGGCAATCTCGCTCTCGCGCTGGTTGCGCAACGGAAATATGTAACCGCAGAGACGCATCTCAAACGCGCCCTCGCTCTCGACGAGCAAACGTACGGCAAGGAACACCTGGTCGTCGCATCGAGCCTCACCAGCCTTGCCGAGGTCTATCGCGACGAAGGGAAGTACACGTCGGCGGAACCCCTGTACAAGCGCGCCCTGATGATTGACGAAAAGGTTCTTGGTCCCGAGCACCCGGACGTGGCGAACGATCTGAACAACCTCGGTGCCCTCTATTTCTCGGAAGGTCGGTCCACCGACGCCGAGCCGATGTTAAAACGGGCGCTGGCCATCAAGACGGATGCCCTCGGTCCCGACAGTCCGGAGTTGCTGCAGGTTCTCGACAACTATGCCGTCGTCCTCCGCGCGCTGAAGCGCGTCGACGAAAGCAAATCGATCGAGGCCCGCGCCAGTGCGATTCGTAAAACGTTGCCCCCGTCATGAACGAAGCCAGGCTCCGACAACTACTCCTCGATGTGCGCGCTGGTCACGTGCCGGCGGAACGCGCGCTCAAGCAACTCAAGTCTCTGGCCATTCACGACCTCGATTTTGCGCGGGTGGACGGGCATCGCTCGCTGCGCAAAGGTTTTCCCGAAGTGATCTATTGCGAAGGCAAAACGCCAATGCAGGTCGTGAAGATCGCGCGCACGATCCTGCGGCATAATGACAATTTACTGGCAACCCGCTCATCGAAGGAAACATTCCGCGCCCTGAAACGCGCGTTCCCGAAAGCGAAGTACCACGAAGCTGCGCGCGCCATAACGGTCGAGCGCAAGCCGTTGCCGAAACGCGGTGGCACAATCGCCGTGCTCTGCGCTGGCACCACAGACATCCCCGTCGCCGAAGAAGCTGTCGTCACCGCCGATATCATGGGCAATCGCGTGAAGCGTTACTACGATGTCGGTGTGGCCGGCATCCATCGGTTGCTCGCGCTGAACGAGGAATTGCTCGAAGCGAGCGTCCTGATCGTCGTCGCCGGGATGGAAGGCGCCCTGCCCAGCGTCGTCGGCGGCCTCGTCGACAAACCCGTCATCGCCGTCCCCACCTCCGTTGGTTACGGCGCAAGCTTCGGCGGCGTCGCCGCTCTGCTGGCCATGCTAAATTCCTGCTCCAGCGGCATCACCGTCGTCAACATCAACAACGGCTTCGGCGCCGGCTATGCCGCGAGTTTGATCAACAGTCTCGCGAATCCCTGAGTTGGCTCTCGACATGAAGACCGTCATTTCCATTCCCGACAAGATATTTAATTCAGCCGACCGGCTGGCGAAAAATATGAAGATGTCGCGCAGCGAACTGTATGCGCGGGCAGTGGACGAGTTCGTCACCGAACATGCGCGGCTAAACATTCGGGAGAAGCTCGATCAGGTATATGCCGCCAACCCCTCCACGATGGGTCCGACTCTCGCCTGTGCCCAAGCTGCTGCCATCGCCCGCGAGGACTGGTGATGCGGCGCGATGAGAAAGGGCAGAGACGGAGTTGCTTTGGGCATAGGAATGCTACCTCATTTCCAAGCGTACAGGCGCTTGTACTCGCCGCCAATCTGGGGGTCGCCAAGGTGCACAAGTCGCCTGCTGCTTTTGTCATCGCCGCGTCAGTTCTTTAACTTTGCCGAAAGAATTGCATCGGGATGCCAGACAGGGTATACTTTTGGGGCCATGAGCATTACGGAAATCCACCAGCTTCCGCTGAGCGAAAAACTTCAAATCATGGAGGCGATTTGGGAAGACTTGCGTGCCCAGGCGAAGGACGTTCCGGTGCCACGGTGGCATGAGGAATTGCTGGACGCCCGGCGGGAAGCGGTGGCACAAGGTCGGGAACAAGTTCTCGATTGGGATGATGCGAAGCACGCGTTGCGCACGCCGCACCAATGAAGCTGCGGATTCTGGCCTCGGCCAAGAAGGACTTGGAGGAAGGCTACCGGTTTTATGAAGCGCAGAACGCCGGCCTTGTCGAGTACTTTATCACTTCGGTCGAAGCGGACATCGAAAGCTTGCTCCTGTACGCCGGCATCCACCCCGTGATGTACAAAGAATTCCATCGGTTGCTCTGTCGCGTCTTCCCGTTCGCAATCTACTACCTGAAATCCGCGGACGTCGCCACTATCTACGCAGTCGTCGATTGCCGACGCGACCCGGCATGGATCCGCCAACATTTACAGAAGAGCGGCGAGCGGGCATCAACTGCACCGCCCGCTTGATCAACCAACTCACACGACAATGATACTCCTCTACCTCGATTGTTTCGCAGGCATCAGCGGCGATATGTTTCTGGGCGCGCTGCTGGACCTGGGCGTGTCGGAAAGTGCGTTACGCGCTGAATTGGCGAAGCTCGCTCTGAAGAGTTATCAGATTTCATCCCGCCGGGTGATCAAGCAGAACATCTCGGCCACAAAATTTGATGTGGTGGTGATGGAAGATTCGGCGCTTCATCCGCCTTCGCCGAGGCTTCGGCGGACAGGTGAACACCGCGGTTACACCGAAATTGCCGCGATGATTACTGACAGCGCGTTATCGGATACGGTGAAGCGTAGAGCGTTGAGCGTGTTCAAACGAATTGGTGAGGCTGAGGCGAAGATTCATGGAATCCCGTTAGAGAAAGTTCACTTTCACGAGATCGGGGCCGTGGATTCAATTGTGGACATCGTGGGCGCGTGCATTGCGGTCGCGGCGCTTGGAGTAGACGAGATTCAGGCATCGCCACCGCGGCTGGGGTCGGGATTCGTCGAAACGGCGCACGGTAAATTCCCGGTACCGGCACCGGCCACGCTGGAATTGCTCAAGGGCATCCCGGTTCAGTCATCGAACGAACCCGTCGAACTGGTTACGCCAACGGGCGCAGCGTTGCTCGCGGAGTTCTGCACGAAGTTTTCCCAGGCGATGCCCGCAATGAGCATCGAGAAGATTGGTTACGGCGCGGGCTCGCGCGATTTGGAAAAGGCGCCCAATGTGCTCCGGGCCGTGCTCGGAGAACCGGCGAGCGCCGCGGAGTCCGAGGGCGACACCGTCGCTGTCATCGAAACGAACATCGACGACATGAACCCGCAATTATTCGGCGACGTGATGGAACGATTGCTGGCGGCTGGCGCGCTGGACGTGTTCTTGACGCCCGTGCAGATGAAAAAGAACCGGCCAGGCACGTTGCTGACCGTCCTGTGCGAACGCAACGACGCGGACGCGCTGGCGGAATTGCTTCTCACCCACACGACCAGTTTCGGCGTGCGGGTACACGAAGCCCAACGCCGCAAGCTGGCGCGGGAAATCGTCACGGTGAAAACCAAATTCGGCGAGATTGAGGTGAAAGTTGGACGGCTTGGTGATAGGATTGTGACACGGTCGCCGGAATTTGAATCCTGCAAACAGGCGGCGGCGAAATTCAATGTCGGCGTGAAGGACGTGTACAACGAGGCCACACGCGTGGCGGGGGAAACGTTATGATCGACAAAGAACTGCTGGAGATCATGGCCTGTCCGAAATGCAAGGCCGAGGTCAAAGTCGAGGGTGAGAAAATCATCTGCACCAACCCACAGTGCGGGTTGCGGTACCCGATTCGCGATGACATTCCGGTCATGTTGATTGATGAAGCGGAGAAACCCTCTCCGAAATCGTAGGAACGATTTGTAATCGCGACCGGTCGCGAATGGAATTCGCTCCTACGGAGATTATGAATCACGAACCAACCCTCTCCGTAATCGTTCCCGCATGGAACGAGGAGAAATATGTCGGTCGAGCCATCGACTCGCTGCGGCACGCCGCACAGGTCTATGAGCGCGAACGCGGGTGCGTGGCGGAGATTATTGTCGTCGACAACAACAGCCAGGATCGCACGGGCGACGTGGCGGGCGAGCACGGCGCGCAGGTGGTGCTCGAGCCTGTCAACAATATCGGCAAGGCGCGCAATACTGGTGTGAAGGCGGCCCGCGGAAAGTATATCGCGTTCTGCGACGCCGACAATCAAGTCACCGAAAACCTGTTGGTCTTGATCCACGACCATCTCGAGGATCCGAAGATTGTCGGCGGGGGAACCTGGATCGAGCCGGAGCGGCGCAACTTCAAGATCAGCTTTTTCTATTTGCTCTGGGGGATTTACGTTCGTGGTAGCGGCGTGGGCGTGGGCATGATGCATTGCCGCAAGCCGGACTTTGAGTCGTTCGGCGGATTCGACGAGACGATTTACGCCGCGGAGGACGTGCAACTCGCCTACGATTTGAAAAAGATCGGCACGCCGCGTGGCCAGAAATTCAAGTTGATCAACAAGGGCTGGATCATCACCTCGACGCGCAAAATCGACCAAACGCCGCTGGTCACGATGATCGCGAAGATCATCGGCTTCGGTTTCGGCCTGCAGAAGAAGATCCGCAACAAGGAATACTGCGAGCACTGGTACGAAAAAGCCGCGCGCTAGCGCTTTTCCGTGGGCGTGGCTTTCTTGCGCCGTCGCATCTTGTCCATGACTTTGTCCGCGTAGGTCTTCAAATGCGTTTTCAGCCGGCGCGCCCACACGAAATCCACGGCCAGAATGCTCAGACCGAGAATCACCAGCAGAAATCCCGGGCCTGGCACCGCCGGAATCATCAGGAACAGCCCGACGATCAACAACACAATGCCCGACGTGATCCGCAAGATACGCTTCGCATGATGGACCAGCCACTTCATGCCGACGGCTTCAAATAGATGGCCCCGTCCTCGACGACCAAGGGCAACCGCTCCAGAGACTTGCCCTGCCCCGGACCGCCGACGCACTTGCCCGCGTGCGGTTCATACACCGATCCATGCGTCTTGCAGACAAACAGGCTACCATCACAGGTAAAAAAGTCGTTGTCGTCCAGGTCCAACGAGATCGGCAGGTGCACGCAGCGATTCACAAACGCGACGAACTCGCCCTGAACGTTCGCGAGAAACGCGCCCATTGTCTCCCCGTTGGCTTCAAAGGTGAACTTCTTCGTCGTCCCCGGCGGGAGCTCTTCCACGCGTGCGAGCAAAATCCTGGGGCCATTCACAATGTCAGCTTAGGCCGCACGGTCAGCTTTGACAAAGACTTTATGGTAGGGAGGCGGACAAAACGGGTGACCCCGTTGACAGCCGCATGCTTCCTTCCGCCACCGGGCGATCAAAATCGAAGGTTGAACCAGTCAGGGTCTTCATAATAGACTTGGTGTCAGGAGATATGAAACTTCCCCTTCTCGCGACGATGACCTGTCTCATGCTCCCGATTGTGGTTTTCGCCGCCGGTCCCCAATCCACGGAGAAAAGTGATTATACACTTTTCAATCCGGTGCCGAGTGACCAGTTGCGGCCATTGTCTTCGGAGGCGTACGATGGCGTGACGGATGCCCGCACCCTGGATGCCGGCCACTATCAGGTGGAAGGCGAACTCGTGGATTACTTCTACAATTCCGGGACGCCTGTCGGCTATGACACCGGCGAATTCCTTTGGGCGCCGCGCGTGACGGTGGGGTTGTTGAACAATGTCGATCTTTATGTACGCCCGTCCTACGAGATCAGCCGGGTTGATAACAGGGTCAGATTCAGTGGGTTTGGACGCATCACCACAGGTGTCAAAATCAATCTCCTGGGCAATGATGACGGGATGATCGCCCTGGCACTCAAGCCCTACGTCTCAATTCCGACGAGCTACGGCGATGAATTAGGCGGAGGCGATGTGTTGGGAGGGGGCGACGTGGCACTGCTGGTGCGATTGCCATATGGATTGTATGTCAAGGTCGACTCAGAGTTTTATGCGACCGAAAATGATAGTCGCACGGTGTTTGCCGGATTTTACAATGCGCTGAGTATCAACAAAGCGCTATGTTCCAAAGCCGCGGCGTACTGCTATTTCGATTCCACCGTAACATCCGACTCAACCGAAACGTGGGATGGCTACGCCGGCCTTGGCTTGGAATACAATTTCACCCGCGACCTGCAACTGTTCGCCGGATTCGGATTCGGCGTGACTCCGGGTTGGGTATTGGGACAAACCCGGGCCTTTGATTACAACCCGCGCGCCGGTTTTGTGTGGCGCTTTTAAGGATAACGCGGTTGGGGACGATGGCGGGCGACGCCTTGCGGTCGCGGTTTGACAGTGTCGTCCGACCGCGCTAGGATGGTTGTAGTTGGCGAGAAAGTCGTTCTCGGGGGATTGAACTCAAACTTACGAAAGGAGTCGCACCATGGCGCATGAACTGCCGAAACTGCCTTATCCGTACGACGCGCTGGAGCCGCACATCGACGCGCGCACGATGGAGATTCATTACACGAAGCATCATCAGGCCTACGTTACGAACCTGAATGGCGCGCTGGATAAGCACGCCGAGTTGCATCAGAAGAGTCTTGAAGACCTGCTTCGTGGCATCAGCAGCGTGCCCGAGGACATCCGCGCGGCGGTGCGCAACAATGGTGGCGGGCACCACAATCACAGCCTCTTCTGGACGATCATGAAGAAGGGCGGCGGCGGCGAGCCCAAGGGCGCTGTGGCCGAAGCGATCAAGTCAGCGTTTGGCGATTTCGCGAAATTCAAGGAGACAATCACCACCAACGGCATGACACGTTTTGGCAGCGGCTGGTCATGGTTGGTCGTCACGAAGGACAAGAAGGTCAAGGCCTACTCGACCGCGAACCAAGACAGCCCGCTGATGGAAGGCGATGTCCCGGTCCTCGGCGTGGACGTGTGGGAACACGCGTACTACCTGAAGTACCAGAACGTCCGCAAGAATTACCTCGATGCGTGGTGGAACGTCGTCAATTGGGACGAAGTCGCCGCGCGATTCGACAAAGCGAAATAGGCATCAGTCGGCACAGACGAAAATGCAAGGGCGGCCCGCCGGGTCGCCCTTGTTGTTTCAGGCGCTGCTGACTTTCTCCCACGCGTACTTGGTTTTGATGTGTTGGAGGAAGAACTTCCCCGGCGACGGCGTGCGTGCAAATTCATCGTGGACGTTCTTGGGGACGGAGAAGTATCGATACACGCCCGTGGCCTTGAACTCGATTTCGAGTGTTTCACTCGCACCATCGTAGCCGATGGAGGCGATGTCGCTGGAATTGACGGGTTGGCGTTGGATTTCACTCACGAGAGCAATCTTCCAAGAAATCCACCGCTACTGTCAACTCCGCTGTGGGAAGTCCCGGCTGACATGATCCAGCGCCAGCACTTCGATCTCACCACGGCAATATACCTTTGACAGGTCACGAATCTGGACAATGTGTTCCGCCACGTTCGCGAGACTCTAGCACAAGGACATTGGATTTGTAGCGTCACGTTTTGGCAGGTGAAAGCAGGACGAAGCTGCCTCTCGTAAAAAGCCTGCTCGTAGATGTAGGAAAAGTGGTCGGTTCGTTTTCCGTAGCGAGGCGAGCTTACGGCTCAGCTTTTAATCACAGTCGGTCGCGGTTACAAACCGCTCCTACGAGGGAAAGAACCGCCATCGGAATTTGGTTGCGTCAGGTATCGATTTTTGATACATGAGGTTTCGTTAGGGCTGTTCTTTGACAACATGGTTGTCGTCGAGACGATGTGGCGGGGCCGAACACTGCCGCAGGCGGGACGTTTACCCGCCTCTGGCGGCGTCGAAGGCGGTCGGGACGACCAGCGCTCACGCTACCACAACCGCAAGCGGGACGCTCGCGCTACCGGGGATCTGGTTCCTGTCATAGGTGTTTTTGCGAAACGAACCCATTCTTTCGGTTTGTGTGGTGCCTTGCGCATTGCTGATGGAGAAGATGTTACAACTGAGATTGTTCAGGGAAGTGAATCGCGAACAAAGCCAAAATCAGGACATGAGACTTCGACGGCGAGGATCGCCGCCCTACAAGATGAGTGGGCCTTCCGAATCACGGCTTGCCGGGCCTTCGCCTCGCCGAAGTGGCTTCGGCCACGCAGGCGGGAGGCACGCCCTCCAATGAACCGTGGCGGAGTGCAACTCTTCAATGAACCAAAGTCAGCGCGATCACTCCTGCCACTGCGATGACACCGCCGACCACCGACTGCCAGCCCGGACGATCGTCTTCGAAGCAATAGGAGAAGGGCATTACAGCCAGCGGCAACGTCGCGACGATCGGCAGCACGATGCCGCTCGGCGTCGTCGACAACGCCCATTGGTAACAACTCACTCCGAGCACCGGTCCACCGAGCGTATTGGCAATCACCCACAACGATGACTTTCGCCATTCCAAACGACCGACACCACTAGAATGACGACCGCGCGCCCACAGTACCGCAAAGTATAGGGCGGCCACGCCGATGCCGCCGATGATGCGCTGATACGCTGCCGTGCCACCATCGATGCTCAGACCCGCTTGTGCCGTGACAAAAAACGCCTTGCGACTGAGCACCGCGCCCCCACCCTGCCCAATCGCCGCGAGCACCCCGAAGATCGTGCCACTGAAGAGATGTCGGCGGTCGAGGTGCAGATGATTTCTCGGTGCCAGCGCCACGGCGACACCGGCCAGGATCACGACACCGGCGATCAACTGCTTCGGACTTAATGTAGTGCCAAGCCACAGCCACTCCGCCAACGCCGCGATTGGTGCGGCAAGACATTGCGCCAGCAGCAGCGTGAGTCGAGAGCCTAATCGAGGCAACGCCTCATACAGCGCCACATCCCCCAACCCGAAGCCGACGAACCCGCTCACAAGGAAATACCACAATCCCGCGCCGCTGAGGCCTTTTCCAAACGTGTGCGCCCACAACGCCAACAGTGCGGTTGCCAGGGACAGCCGCGCGAGATTGGCAACTGCGCTACCCAAATAACGCGTCGAACGAGTCGCGCAAACCACGGAGGCCGACCACAGGAGAGTCGTAAGCAATGCCGGAAACATGGTGCAGAGGAAATAACAAAGGAATGCGGCCTAAACAAGCATTGCCGCCCCGTGATCGAGCCGGGTGCTATTCCTTCGAGATACCAACGTATGGAGGCTGTCCCGGCACGTGCTCGACAGTCATGTTCAACTCGTATTTCTCCGCGAGCAACCATAACGCCTGCCGTCGTGTGACCTGGTTCACGTGCAACGAGACCTTTAACGGTTCGACCGCTTCGTCCGCGCGCGCGATCGCGAGTTTCATCCCGACAAACGCGTCGGTCAGTGGCAGATGAACGATGCGCACCTCGGCCATATCCACATCCACAACCGTATCCAGCCACTGGTTCCACGAGCTGTCCGTTGAACCGAGGAAGGCTTGAGGAGGTCGGACCGTTGTCGCGCACGAAACCGCCAGCGAGGCCAGAACCGCCGGAAGTATGAGCCACCAGAGGCGCGTCGTCATCGGGCGATTGGACGTCTTTGTCATGGTTCCATTGCTGAATGACATCAGACTGTATGCCATTACTGCGGTGGCGAGCTGAGTTGTTTCTTCAGTTCTTGTTCGCCGCTCGGCGTGAAAGCGCGAATCTGACGATCCGTGATGGGCGCCTTCTGGGTCGTTTCGGGCACCTGTTTCTGGGACAGGTCACTTTGTTTGTCAACCACAGCACGCTTGGCTGTGAAGTTCGCTTTCGACAGGGCGGGCGTGGAAACCGTGGTCATATCCAGCATTTTGAGATCCACCATGTGGTCCTTTCCGTCGGCGTCTTGCAGTTTCAGATCGTCCTTCGAAAGCGCCGACTTGCCGGATAGATCGTGCGTCGGCTGGGAAATCGAATCGAAATGCAGAACACTGAAATCCACGCTTTTGCCGCCCACATCCGCCTGCTTGTTGATGTCGATGGGCTTGAGAACCTGGGCGCCCGCCAAAAGTGACACGCCCCCCGCCAATACAATTGCCAGAAGTGTCAGGTGCAGCCTCATATTCGCTTCGTGAATTTTGGTGCGGACGAGAGGAGTTGAACCTCCATGACCTTGCGGTCACAGCCTTCTGAGGGCTGCGCGTCTGCCAGTTTCGCCACGTCCGCGCACTGGTTTCAGCGCCAATATAGCGACCGTCCGTCAGGCTGGCAACGGTAAATAGTTTCCCAATTCTGTGGGCAAAGCAAGCTCACCACGTGGGCCAAGCGGATTGCAAGCCAGTATCACCGACAGCCGCGTCATTCTGAACGGCGCGCACGACGAACCTTCGGCCAGGTTATGATCGGAAACAGCCAAAACAGGCTTGACCTGTAGTTCCCAAAGGGCTAGCGGTGAACGAGTTTCAGTTGGGCTGGACAGCGACGCACGGATTGTATCAGGAATACCGTATAATATGAAACGATCGACACGGACGGGAATCAGCATCGCCTTGTTGTTGGGTCTCCTGCTTACCAGTTGCAGCACGGGGAAATCGCACGAGTCACCTGGCTCAACCAGCCACTCCGATCAGTCGGATGCCGTGATCCGCGACGTGATTACCCGCGTGGCGCACCATCAGATCCACCCCTTGGCCGATGGTGATTACACTCCGGTGGATTCGGTTGCCGCGGCCCAAGCGGCGCGACAAGCAGAGGGAATCGCCTGGGATTATCCGTGGGGCGTGACTCTTTATGGAATGCTGCATGTATGCGATGCGACCGGCGACAAGGAAGTTGAGGACTTCGTACTCCGGCACAATAAGATTGTTGCTCGCGAGTACGTCTGGCTGGACGATCTCCGCAAGGAGTTTGGCAATACCGACCAATTGCAAAAGTATTTCTCGGGTCTGAGCCTCAAGCGCCTGATGTCGCTCGGCTCGCTGGACAATTGCGGGGCCATGGGCGCGCAGTTTCTTGAGGGGCTCCTCAACCATGGGAACAACGTCACGCCCGAGCAGAAACAGTTGATCAATACCATCGCCGACTACATCGGCACCAAGCAGGCACGATTGCCCGATGGCACGCTCTGGCGTCCCACTGTGATGGGCGGCACGGTCTGGATCGACGATCAATACATGAGCTGTCCGTTTCTCGTCCGCTGGTACAAGTATACCGGTGATCACAAGTATCTCGACGATGCGGCCCGCCAGATCCTCAACATGGCGCGGCGGTTGCAGGACACCGATGGCGTTTGGTGGCACGGTTACTATGAGAGCGATCACCGACATTCCCCCATCAAATGGGGACGCGGCAACGGCTGGGCCATGGTGGCAACCGTGGAAGTGCTGTCCGCCATGCCAGAAAACCATCCCGACCGTGCCAAGCTCCTGGACATCCTACAGAGACATGTCGAAGGCATCAAACGGTTGCAGGCGCCCGATGGCATGTGGCGTCAGGTGCTCGACCACCCCGAGTTGTGGGAGGAAACATCATGCACCGCCATGTTCACGTATAGCATCGCCCGCGCTGTCAACCGTGGTTGGATCGATTCTTCCAACATGGCCACGGCGCGAAAAGGCTTTGCGGGCATCTGCCAGCATGTGACTCCCGAGGGCGTCGTCAAGGATACCTGTGAAGGCACTGGCATCGGTAAAGATTTGCAGTACTACATCGACCGCGCGCGTCCCGATGACGACATGCGCGGCCGCGGTCCCGTCATGCTGGCGGGGGCTGAAATCTTGTTGGCCAACCAGAAATAACTGCCACGGTTACAGCCGCGGTGGATACTGGCACGCCTAGGCGCCCTCGTTGTCGTCGAAAAGAGCCTTGTCATGCTTCACTTGGAATTGGCATCGCGCAACATGAGCTTGTCGAACGCGGCTCGTTGCTCAGGTGTGATAACATACGGCTCCAATTGGGAGGTATCGTTTGGCCCTTGACCACTGTGCGCGGCTCGATACGCGTCCCACACCGGGGTCATGGCTTCGCTGATCTCGTGATAGAGGAAATCTGCGTTCCCATAGCCCTGGGGACCGATCCCGAAACGCGAATCGAAAACATCATCGACAGGTGCTTTCTGCGTAATGATCACATCTCCTCCCATCACCAGACTGGGAACCGTCTTGGCCGGAGCGATTTCCCACCGCTGCAGAATGGCTTCATCGACCGGCGTGTCAAAATACGGCTGCAGTTGACCGAGGTCCGTCGGAACTTGCTCATTGTTGCCTTGCATATACCCGGTGAGCGCATTGTGTAACATGATGGCAACTTTGCTTTCACTGGCGGCACGTATCGCACTCAATGCGCGGCGATAATCCGTTTCTGTATTGAGTTCTCCCTTGGCGGCGTTCAGCCAATCCTGTTCGGTCACCAACTTCAGTTCGGGAATTTTGGCGTTCGGAGTTTGTTCCATCCGCTGCTTGAGTCGGGTCACACGATCCAACCAGGCTTGGGCTGTCAATTGCGTCGCCCCGCCGTTCGTGGACGCAGCGCTGTCGGCCTTCCGTTGCGCCAATTCCTCGCGTAATTTGACCAGCTCAGCGGAATCAGTTTTCAATGCCGCATTCTCGTCGGCTGCAACCGCTAGTCGATTCGAAGCCCTATCCAACTCGCGTTGCAACTGTTGGATGTGCACGGTCAAAGATGCTTGTTGTTCCTGGAGTGTTCGGACCTGATTTTGCTGGATCGAAGCTTGCCGGGCTTCATACATTCCGGCGCCGACGGCAGTAACAATGGTTGCGGTGACGAGAAGTTTTTGCAGTGTGGTCATGGCGATAGCCTTGGTGATGGTTGCGGTGATGGTGGTGGCGACTGTGGTTATACCAGTCACGGCGGCCGCAGTGGAAATGGCGACAGCCAACCCAGCAGGTGCGGCTTGGACGGCATTGGCGGAGATGACAACGGCCAGTCCGCCCGTGCCGGCGACAACGCCACGCTTGGAAAGCGATTCGCGCAGCCGCTCCACCGCCCGGCTCACGCGCTTTTGCGCGGCTTCCTCGGTGGTGTCGAGAATCTGCGCCATCTCGCGTGCCGACTTGCTTTGAAAATAGCGCAGCAACAATGCATCGCGGTCCAATTCGCTCAAGTCGCCCAGGGCGGCGTCGAGATGCGGCGCGATCTGTTCCCAGACCGCGTCAGGTTCGGCGGAAATCAGTTCGTTCATGGCGGCGGCCTTCTGTTCGCGGTCGCGGCGGCGGACATCCGACCGGACGGTGTTGGCCGCGAGGTTCTGCGCCGTGCGATGGAGCCAGCCAGCCAACACAGGATGATTGGTGAGCTGCTGAGCGTTGCGCGCCAGCGCCACAAACACACCCTGCGTGACGTCCTCGGCCAGATACCCGTCGTAAACCATCCGCAGCGCAGCGGAGTACACCATGTCAACGTGCCGGCGTACGAGTTCGGCGAATGCCGCCTCGGATCGACGTTCGGCGTACTCACGCAAAAGCTGCGGGTCGGTCAGACTGTTCACTCATAATATAGTAACCGCCGCCCCACAAATCGGACAGGGAACAAACAATTCCTAACCGGAGGAAATCCAGCCAACGATTATGAAAACGATCGACGGTCGAGGGACGGCAATTCAATGTTTCTGGGTCAGCGCCGCGCCCTGGAGTTTTTGCGCGGTCATGCTATTGCTCTGCAACGTAGCCAGGGTAGTCAGTTGTTGCGGGGTCAAAAAGCTGGCGGCTTGATCCAGAATACGCTGGTTACTCTCCGCCACCTGCTGAAAATGTTTGTCAACATCCTCCGGCGAACCGAAGAAAGCCGTGTCCAACTCGCCGGCGATACCGTGCGTTGAGGTGTAGGGTTCCGCTTTGACAATCTGGAGCAGGCGCGCGCTTTGATCATCGGTCAGCGGGCTGTCTCCCAATTGATTGTTCAGCAGCTTGACGGTGGTCTGGGCGGGCACCTCCTGGCTGAATTCCTTGTAGCGCGCGTATCCCGCCTGGCCCAGCAGGGATTGCAACTGATCCTCATTTTCTCCAAAGGCGCTCGTCACGGCCTGACGTGCTCCCGCCGGATCCGCATTTCCTTGCGTAAGCGACGAACCCATGTCGGAGCCCTTCAGCCATTCATCGCCAACCAATTGAGTGAATTTCTCCGTCTCCTCGGGCGTGAGATTCAACTCCCTGAACAACGGGCCGTATCGGTCCTTGATCAGTCCCAACTGCATCTGGTGAATATACTCCTTCATCTTCGGATCATTCATCATTTTGTTCAGGCCTGTGGCCGACGACCCGGTCTGGCTCTCGCTCGACGTCGATTGCTGTGGAAGCATTCCTGCCTCGCCCGGCAACCCGGAAAGCCCCGGCAACTTTTGCCCGGCCTTCAATTGCTCGTTTTCCCCTTGCACAGCAGCCAATCGCGTCGCTGCATCATCCCGTTCCTGCCGGAACTGTTTGATTTGCTCGTTCAACGGCGCTTGCTGTTGTTGCAATGCTTGAATCTGCTCTTGGAAAGTTTGGACCTGCTCGCGCAAGGTTGAAGCCTGATGGGCTTCGTAAAATCCCGCGCCAACGGTGACGGCGATGGTGGCAGTAATCAGGGTCTTTTGCAGCGTAGTCATGGCGATGGCCTTGGTAATGGTTGCGGTTGTGGTGGTGGTAGTGGCAACAGTTGTTCCGGCAAGCACGGCAACGGATGAGATCGCGACGGCCAGACCGGCCGGTGCCGCCTGGACGGCGTTGGCGGAGATCACGACGATGAGTCCGCCCGCGCCGAGGGTGACGCCGTGTTTGGCAAAGAATTCACGCAAGTGTTCGACAGCCCGGCTCACGCGCTTCTGCGCGGCATCGTCGGTCGTGCCCAGCGTCGCGCCGACTTCGCGCAGGGATTTGTTCTCGAAATAACGAAGGACAATGGCGCTACGGTCTGTTTTATCCAAGGCCTCCATCCCCTCGTCCAACAGCGGCTCAATGAGTGACCAGTCGGAAGACACTGAGTTCATGGCAGCTGCCTCCATCGCTTCCTGTTCCCGAAATTGACGGCGCGATTCGCGACGGACGACATCGATTGCCGTCCGGTACGCCACGCGGTGCAGCCAGGCGCTCAGAACGATGTCGGGCGTCAACTTGTCGGCGTTTCGTGCCAAATCAGTGAACACCGATTGCGACACCTCTTCGGCCAAATGCGGCGACCGCACCTGACGCAGCGCTACGGAATACACCAGATTCACATGACGCCTCACCAGCACGGCAAACGCCTCTTCCGAGCGCCGCTCGGCATACTGCCGCAACAAATTCCAGTCGTCCGTTTGCATCTTCATTGAGTATATCGCCGCCGACCCAACAAATCCGACAGGATTTCCGCAATTGGCTGTCAACTGTTCGACATTTCGACGTTGACATAGCTGCCCAAGCTCCTGATTCTCCGGCCTGGGTCCACACTATGGATACAGTCCTCCACCTGAGCCGTCGCCGGAGTGGAATTACCGTGGCCGCGCCGTCTGCCCTCGCGGTGGCAATTCTCGGTTTCGGGCTGCTGGTCGGCAGTACGCATCTGGAAGCTACCGACAGCCAACCGCAGCGGCCGTGGTCTCTCGATCAGTCAACTGTTTCCCACCAGTTGAAAGAATTTATCGCCGCCAAGGAAGCCCAGGCGCAGGCCCTGGCAAAGTTGGAAGGCAAGGAGTTGCCGCCGGAGTTTCCCGCGTTCTTTGCCGCGGCTGCCAAGGGCGACGCGGGGAGCGTAACCAACCTGCTCGACACCATGCGAAAGCATTATCCCTCGTACGGCGGCAATGACCAGAGCCTGAGTGAAACAGCCTGGGAGCCGATGTTGGAAGTCGGCGGCGCACTGGAGGTATTTGCAATTGCCGGCGATAAGTATGCGAGAGCTACGGGTGAGGACATCATCAAGTCCATCCCGCCCCGGAGCATCTATTTTGGTGGGACGGATTGGGGGCGATTTCTGATCACAGCCCTCTCCACGTCCCACATCAACGCCAATCCATTCTTCACGATCACCCCGAAATTTTTTACGCAGACACAGACCGGCCTGATTACCAGGAACGACAATCTCGGCTACCTGCGTTCGATGTACGGAAAATGGATGAAGATCCCCACCGATCAGGACGTGCAGCGTTGCGTTCAGGACTATGCCAGCGAACTCCGTGACCGCCAAATACGTGGGGCGAGGTTAAGCCCGGACGAGCAGGTCACAACAGAGGGTGGCGCCGTGCAGGTGCGCGGCGTACAAGCCGCGATGAACCTTGATGCCCAAATTGCCAAACTCATTTTCGACGCGAATCCGGATCGCGAGTTCTACTACGAGGAAAGTTTCGTAATCCCCTGGATGTACCACTACGTTGAGCCGCATGGACTGATTTTGAAATTGAATCGAAACCCGCTGACGCACATCGATTCCGCAACCATTGAAAAGGACCGTGAGTTTTGGGATGGGCTGACAAAGCAACTGCTGGCCGACCCGGAATATCTCAACAACAAATGGACGCGCGCGCACCACGCCAAGCTGCGGTCGGCCATTGCCGGGGTTTACGCGTACCGGAGGATGATGGGCGAGGCCGAGTATGCTTTCAAACAGGCGGTGGCGCTCGATCCCAGCAGTCCAGAAGCCAACTTCCGCCTCGCGCAACTGTGTACGGAACAGAACCGCTTTGATGACACAATCAAAGTTCTAACGGCTTTGCAGCAACGCGATCCGACAAATCCGAAGCTCCAGGCTGTGATCAGCCAGGTGGAGCACTTGCAGCAGTCAAAGCAGCCGGAAACGCCGCACTGAACCGTGACTTATGGCGGCGGACGCCCGCTTTCGACCATCTCGGTGAGGCGGCGCATGGCGGTTTCCTCTCCCATCGAGAGCACGTTGTTGAAGTACTGCACCATCTCCGCTTCCGTGGCAATGTCCACCACATTGCGCTCGACCGCAGACAACATCAAACGGATCTCGTCCCGGCGTTGATCCAGTTCCATCGCCCGCGAAGACGCTTCCGCGCTCGACTGCTCATCCTGACCCGCCCCGGATGCCGCGCGCTCCAACGTCTGCCCGACCAATTCCGTCACCAGATACACCGGCCGATCCTGCATCGCGCGCGCCAGCGTCAATAACATCCTGGCGGCCGGCTTTGGAATCGGCTTCTCGGCGGACTCGCGGGCCATGGCCAGCACCGTCATGTCCGGCATGAACCCGAGTCGCCGCGCCGCGTAGGGCGAATAGCCGGCGGCTTCGAGCGTGTGGATGCGCGCCCGGGCCGCGTCGGGGGCAAAATCCCGGTAGCGCATCGCCCAAGACGGCGGCGTTCTCAAGTCCGCCAACCCCTTGTTCTGCGCCTGCAGCAGCTTCATCTCGACAAACCACGGCACGATGTTGGCCGAATCAGCCTCCTCGACGGCGCGCAGCAGCGGCCCCGCGGTCCTGTAGTCGCGATGTTCGGTGGCGGCACAAGCATATCGCAATGCAACCTGCGCATTCGTCTTGCTGGAAGTCAACGCCGTCTCGAAGAGAGCCCGCTTCGTGGGCCAATCTGTGATCAATTCGGCAGCGCCCCAGACCATCTGATAATCGTTTGTCGCCCGCTGTGCCACTCGCTCAATCAATCCGCGGTCGATCTGTGTGACCTTCAACAGTTCCGCGGTTTCCAGTTGGCCGGTCATGCGCCGCAAGCGGTCGACGCGTCGAAAATCCTCATAGGTCGGGAGTTGCTGGGCGGAAGCGTCGGCCGCGAAAACCTGAACGGCGAAGGTCAGGGTGCCAAACAGTGCAAGAAGATATTTTCCCATTCTGGATACTGACTCCTGACTACTGTATTCTTCTTCACCGATGGCTGTCAAAATTCATTTGGCCAAAAAGAAGATCTCGTTGGGGGTCGGCGACCTCGTCGCGGAACCCCGACTCGGAGTCGGGGGCCGCGTGGCGGGGTTGGGTATGTCGACACGCCTGGCAATCGGGCGCGAGGCGCATGTAAACCATCAGCGAACCCAGGCCGGACTGTACGAGGGCTACGCGCGGGAGATCGTTGTGCGGTATCAGACTGCCGTCGATGAGTTTGACGTGACAATCCAAGGCCGCATCGACGGCGTTCATCCACCACTGAACGGCGGCCCGCATGTGATCGAAGAGATCAAGTCCGTCGTTGCCCCATCGCTTGTCTTTGCCGCACTGGACGAAAAGTCCTATCCGCACTACGTCGAGCAACTGCGGTTGTACTGCTTTTTCGTTGAACAGGAGCGAAAGAGTGTGCTCGGCCGTCTCGTGTTCGTGAACGCGGCGGACGGGGCGACGAGGGAAATCGAAATTCGCGGACCGTATGACGATTGCGAGGAGTTGATTGCAACGCGCGTTCGGGCGTTGATAGCACACGCGCAGGAGGAACAACGCCGGCAGGAGCAGCGGCGAATGCAATCGTCGGCCCTGCGGTTCCCGCACGACAAACCGCGGCCGCATCAAGACGCGATGATCACGTCGGTCGAGCATGCCTTGAACGAGGGACGACACTTGCTCGTCTCGGCTCCGGCGGGCGTGGGCAAGACAACCGCCGCGCTCTATCCGGTGCTGCGGTACGCGCTCGCGCATGACATGCGCGTGTTCTTCGTCACCGCCAAGAATACCCAGCAACAGATTGTCCTTGAAACACTCCGGCGCATGGTCCTGGCTGGGGCCGCGCACCCAAACGCGGTTTTCTTCCGATCCCGCGAAAGCATGTGCATCAACGATATTTATGCCTGCCGCGAGGAGTTTTGTCCGCACTTGCGCGACTTTCATGCGAAGCTGCACGCGACCGGGGCTGTGGACCGGCTGTTGGCGCAACAACTCATCACGCCGGATGCCACGGTCGAGGCGGGACGCGGAGCCAGTTTGTGCCCGTTTGAACTGGCATTGATCGAAGCCGAACTGACCGATGCGATCGTCTGCGATTACAATTACATTTTCGATCCACAGGTCTATTTCCGACGCTTCTTTCTCGATGCCGATTACTCGAATGCCATTCTGATCATTGACGAAGCGCACAATCTCGTGCAGCGCGCGACGGATTATTACTCACCGAGCCTGTCGCGCCAGCAGATCCACGATTTGAAAAGCGACCTGCGCCATGTCGCACCGTCCCTGGCCAAAGATCTGCGGAAGTTTCTGGGAGAAATCGAAGACTTCTTCCGCCGTCAGGTTCGTCCTCAAGGCGACGAGTATACCCAGCTCGACGAGAGTGAAGTCAGCCAGGATAAATATCTGATCCCCTCGCCCCGTGAGTTTTTTGAAGGACTCAAACCGTCGTTCAACAAGCTGACCATGCGCTACCTGCTGGACAAAACGACGAGCGGATGGGCCATCCCCGACGATCCGGTCGATGAGTTCTTTTCGGCCTTCGGCCAATTTTGCGCCGTGCTGGCGATGGAAGGCGAGGAGTTCTCATATGTCTATGACACGACAGGCGGCGAGTCACTGAAGATTGTGTGCAAAGACCCGTCGCGGCAACTGGCGCAGCGGCTGGACGGGTTCCACAGTGTCATTGCGATGTCCGCAACGCTGGAGCCGATGGAATTCTACCGTCAAATGCTGGGGTTTGACCCCGAGCGCACCGACCGGGCAAGTTTTCCGTCTCCCTTCCCCAAGGAGAACCGGCGGATCATCGTTGTCCCGACGGTTTCGACCACGTTTCGCGCCCGAGCGGCCCACTATGGGAAAATCGCCAACGTCATTGCCACCACCGCCGCCTCGCGGCTGGGCAATTACATGGCGCTGTTTCCGAGTTACGACTTCCTGCGCGGGGTGGCGGGCCTCGTACCGGAAGGGCCTTGGGAGGTTCTCGTCCAGGAACCAAAGATGACCGAGCAACAGCGGTTGTCACTATTGGAAGCGTTGCAGGAATCGCAGCCTCCGAAGCTCATCTTCGCCGTCCAGGGCGGCCTGTTTGCCGAGGGCGTGGATTACCCTGGTGAAACCCTTTCGGGTGTCATTATCATTAGCCCCGCCCTGCCCCAAATGAGCTTCGAACGCGAGCTGATGCGCCAATACTACCAAGAGCGCTATGGGAAGGGGTTCGAATTTGCCTACCTATACCCCGGCATGAACCGCGTCATCCAATCCGTTGGACGCCTCATTCGCAGCGAGACGGATCGAGGCGTGGCAGTTCTTGTATGCCAGAGGTTTGCGCAGACGCAGTATTCAACGCTTTTCCCGTCGGACTGGTCAGAAAGTATGGCAGGTGCACGTGCTGGGTATGATCTGGCAAGCGAATTGTCAGCTTTTTGGGGCGCCTGACCGACGGTTTCGGGCTTGGTGAATCCGCTTTACAAACCAAGTTCGGTTGCTATAGTTCTTAGTGCTAGGATTTTAGGGAGGAAAAGGCCGAGGAGCATGATTCAAGCAAGAGAGAATTCGTATCTACAATCGACTGAGCGCCTTGAGGGTGCCATCACCGTCGCGCAGGATTGGCTGTTGGGGCAACAGGCGTCGGACGGCCATTGGTGCGCCGAATTGGAGGGCGATACCATACTCGAGTCCGAGTACCTGATTTACCTGCATTTCATTGACAGGCTCGACCCTGTAATCATTCGCAAGGCTGCGAACTACATCCGATCCAAAATCCTCCCAGGCGGTGGTTGGTCCATTTATCCCGATGGCCCTGTGGATCTAAACGCATCCGTCAAAGCCTACCTTGCGCTGAAAATGGCGGGCGACCCGGTCGATGCGCCGCAGATGACCAAAACCCGTGAAGCGATCCTGGCCGCTGGTGGTCTTACCCGCTGCAATACCTTCACGAAAATATCGCTGGCCATGGTTGGCCTGTACCCGTGGGACGGCTGTCCCGCGATTCCGCCCGAGTTGATTCTTCTCCCGAAGTGGTTCAGCTTCAGCATTTACAACATGTCCTCGTGGTCGCGCGCCATGCTTGTGCCGCTCTCGATCATCCGCTCACGAGAGCCTGTCAAACCCCTTCCCCGCGAGTGGCAGATTGATGAATTGTGGGTCGGAGGGCGTGAGCACGCCGACATCCGCCTGCCGCGAGACCAGCGGACGTTTACATGGCATAACTTTTTCCTCGTAGTCGACCACCTCCTCAAGTTCGTTCACTGTCATCATCCGGCCCCGCTGCTTCGTCGGTGCGCAATGCGCAAGGCGGAACGCTGGGTGATCGAACACGGGCGCGCTCGCGGCGGGCTCGGAGCGATCTTCCCCGCCATGGCGAATTATGTCATGTCGTTGCGTGTTCTCGGGTACAGCAACGAGAGCTACCTCGTCGCGCATGGCATCCGCGAGATGGAGAAACTGGAAATCGAGGAAGGTGACACGCTCCGATTGCAACCCTGCTTCTCTCCGGTGTGGGACACCGCCATCACCATCAATGCTCTTCACGAATCCGGCCTCCCCTCCGATCATCAGGCATTGCAGGCCGCGACGCGCTGGCTCCTGGACAAGGAAGTTCGCCGCCCCGGCGACTGGCGGGTGAAACACTCCGAAAGCCATCGCTACACCGAACCGAACAAGCCCGTTGGCGCCTGGTTCTTCGAGTACGACAATGAGTTTTACCCTGACGTTGACGACACGGTCATGGTGCTAATGGCGCTGAACCGCGTCAGCACGGAGTTTGACCGCGAGAAATCCGCCGCCGTTCGGCGCGGCATCCGCTGGGTCCTCGGCATGCAGGGCAAGGACGGCGGCTGGGCGAGCTTCGACAAAGACAACGATAAGTGGCTCTTCACGCAGGTGCCGTTTGCCGATCATAACGCGATGATTGATTCGAGCACCTCGGACATCACCGCCCGCGTGTTGGAGTCTCTGGGTCACTTCGGATTTACCATGGAAGACGAGTGCGTCCAGAAAGCTGTTGGCTTCCTCAAACGCGATCAGTCGGCGGATGGCTCATGGTTCGGACGCTGGGGTACCAACTATGTGTACGGGACCTGGCAGGTTTTGCGCGGCCTGCGCATCATCGGCGAGGACATGCGGCTGCCCTACGTCCGTCGGGCCGTGGCCTGGCTGAAATCGTCTCAAAATGCCGACGGAGGCTGGGGCGAATCGCTGCGCAGCTACGATGATCCCCAATTCAAAGGCATTGGCCGTAGCGCCATGTCGCAGACGGCGTGGGCGATCATGGGGCTGATCTCGGCAGGCGAAGCAAGCTCGACGGAAGTGGCCCGCGGCATCCAGCACCTGCTCAACCGGCAGGAACTGGATGGTTCGTGGGATGAAGAACAGTTCACTGGCACAGGCTTCCCGCGCGTGTTTTATCTGCGCTACCATTACTACCGGCACTATTTCCCGTTGATGGCGTTGGGCATGTATGCGCGCCACGTGCTGCAAGGCTATGCACCCGTGCCGCGCGAACTGGAGAAATCGCGGGTCATCCAGTTGTTCTTCAAGCAGCCGCGTCTTCTCCGGAAAGTGGCCCGTCTCCGGGCTTTGGCGCATCTGACCGAGGTGTAAGTTTCGAACACAAACGAGGTACAAAATGAGATTCCCATTTACATTGTCGGCCAAGATTGCCCGGCACATCATCACCAACAAGCTCAAGAAGACGGGGAAGTTTGCGCTGGTGCTTCAGTTGGAGCCGCTGCACACCTGCAACCTCACCTGCACGGGTTGCGGACGCATCCGCGAGTATTCGACCAATCTGAAGGATATGATGAGCTTGGAAGACTGTCTCGGCGCGGCGACCGAGTGCAACGCACCGATGGTCTCCATCTGCGGCGGCGAACCGCTCATTTACCCGAAGAGCGAAGAACTTGTTGACGGCCTGCTGGGTCAGGGCCGGATCGTATACATCTGCACCAACGGCATGTTCATGCGCAAAAAGATGCGCGAATTTCTGGCACGCACCTACAGCGCCGCCGTGGAACCAAAGATCGATGCCTTGCTCGCCCAACAACTCATCACCGAGAAGGAAGCAGCCGAGATTCGCAAGGGCAAGAACGACGGTCGCCCGAGCATCAAACCTTCCAAGTGGATGTACTGGAACGTGCACGTCGATGGGCTCGAATACATTCACGATCTCATCGTCGAGCGTGAAGGCGTGTTCAAGGAGTGCATCGAAGCTATCAAGATGGCCAAACTCCTCGGCTATCAGGTCGCCACCAATTGCACGGTCTATAAAGAAACCGACATGGACGAGATCGAGAAGATGTTCGATTTCCTTTCCAATCTCGGCGTGGACGGACACACGATCACGCCCGGCTACGAGTACGATGCCGCCAAAAAGGATATGATCAAACGGCTGGACAAAAAGCCCGAAGATTTCTTCCTCACGCGCAAGCTCACACGCGATAAATTCAAGAAGGTCGTTGAGTGGGGCCAGAAGTACACGTTTTTCGGCTCGCCCATTTATCTCGAGTTCCTCGCCGGCAAACGTGACCTCCACTGCACCGCGTGGGCCATCCCGACCCGCAACGTCCGCGGCTGGAAGGCGCCCTGCTACCTCATGACCGACGGTCACTACGCAGGCTACCAGGAGATGCTCGAAAAGGTTGATTGGGACAAGTACGGCGTTTTCGACGGTGTCGCCCGCGACCCCCGTTGCGAGAACTGCATGACACACTGCGGCTACGAACCAACCCCGTCGCTCGGCATCGACACCCAGCGCGGCGATACATGGAAACTCATCCGCTATAACTTTGGCGCCAAGCCCAAGCCGGTTGTCGATGCGTCTGGTGTGGATGCCTACAACGGCGTCACCACCGGCCGCGGCCATCTCACCGGTAAGCGCGATTCCGTGCAAGCGAACATTCAGCAAACGTTGGCCGACCGCGAAGTTTCGGCGGCCGTAGCCGCGGCCGCAAATGGCAGTGGTCACAACGGTTGCGACAGCTAGCCTGTTTCCACCGGCGTCCCGTTGAGGGGCAAGGGACATGATCGCCATCCTCGTTGCTGTTCGTCAGGAGCTTCGGCCGATTCTGCGTCGGGCCGACGCGAAACACGTTGTCCGCCAGGAACACCTCGATTTCCATGAAGGCACGCTCGGCGGTCAACCCGTCGCGCTGCTGGCCCTTGGCATCGGCAAGGAATGCGCCCGTATCGCTGCCGAGATGACCATCCGCTGTTACCGCCCTGATCTGATCATCAGCGCCGGTTTTGGCGGTGGGCTCCAACGGAATGTCAAGGATGGGGACATCGTTGTCGGTAACGAGATCCTCGAACTTCGTAAAGATCAGGGTGACGACATCACGTGGGAATCGACGCACAAACCAGTTCGTCCCACTCGCATCCACAGCGATGACACGACGGAAATTCGGGTCCATTACGGGAAAATCATGACGACAGATGAGATGGTCTTGCGGGCCGCCAACAAGTCGCGTATCGGCAAGGCCACCGGCGCTCTCGCGGTTGACATGGAGACGAGCGCCGTCGCCGCAGTCTGCGCCTCCCGGAAGACCGATTTTCTCGCGGTGCGCTGCATCACCGACAACGTCCATGAAGATCTGCCTGACGAGTTCAACGATTTTTTCGTCCTCGGCCAGTTGCGACCCGACCGGGTGTTTTCCAGTTGCGCGCGTGACCCGCGCGTGGTCGGCGATCTAGCGCGACTCGGGTACCGCGCCAAACGCTCTGGCGCCAAGCTGGCCCGGTTCCTCGAAACCGCTGTCACCCAGTTGCACCTCCCGGCCCTTGCGGCGCGCAACCTGTGAGCGTCCGCCGTCTCCAGACTGGCGACTTCAACGAATGGGCACGGATGCGGTGCAAACCATCGCGTCGTATTGTTTTACCTGCAACCCGGCATAATCCGCATGTTCCAATTTATTGGCACAGACGCTAGGAAGTGGCAGACCTTATAGTTTGGGAAACTCGGAGTCTAGTTGTGGCCTGGATTGGCAAGGAACGTGTCAACCTGTTGGTAGAACCATTGCGGATTATCGAGCATGATGAAATGCCGCGTATCGGCCATGACGATCTGGCAGTTCTTGAGTTGCGTATACTGCTTGCGAAACGTCCCCTCAACCTCCTCGCGTGTGGCATAATCTTTATAGGCGATCCATGCGCCCAGCACGAGCGTGGGCGACTTGATCTGGGCGATATCACCACGCAGATCGTGCGTGAACAAGTCGAACATGGCGTCGCCGGCGGCCAGAGGGTCGGTGGTTTTGACCCAGGACATGATGCGGTCGAAATCGGCCGGCTTGGTCACCATCATCCTGACCCGCGGTATAGAGTTCGTCACGAACTGCGGGCGGGCGACCGCCATGCCGGCGCGCATCTGTTCGGCCATGGGTTTGGTGGTCTCCGCCGTGGCAGTGGGCATGAAACTGGCGGGCAGAAACGGCAGGGAATCGACGATGATGAGCGGTCCCGGGAGATCGGGATCGTGCGCCGCGAGCCAGAGGGCGAGCAACCCGCCGAGGCTGTGGCCAATGATGACAGGGTGGTCTAACTTTTGGTTGCGAATGTAGGCGGCGAGATCATTGCGGACAGTTTCGAGAAACGGGGCGGGGATGCGCGGCTGGCCGGCGAAGCCCGCCAGGGTCAGAACGTGGCACTGGTAACGATCCTTGAGATGCTCGACGGTGTCATCCCAGACCGCGCCAGAACAGGAGAGACCGGGAATGAGAATTATCGGTGTGCCTTTGCCAGTGACCGTGACGGCGAAGGACGGTTTGGCGGACACTTCGCCCGCCCGGACCGACCCGGCCGACAGGGCGAAAGCTGAAACGATTATTATCATCAGCATGGCAGACACGGTTGATTTCGCCTCCTGACATTTGCGTTCGCGCCTTCGTTTGAAATAAAATGTAAGCCCCGGCGGCAGCAGCCAGGAAATCAGTATCAGAATGTTGAAGATGCCCCATTCATGACGGAAAAAAAAGCTGCCATTCATGAAGGTTCGAGCGGCTTGATCATTTGCGTGTTCGGCGATGGCGCCACCTCCCAGGGCAAAATGACGGGCCAACGTCGCGCCTCCCGACGCTCCCAACCAGCCAATGGCGCCGCCACCGAATGCCATGTAACCGACAGCCGCTCCACCTATGACCGCAAACCCCAAAGCCATTCCTCCAAATGCAAACAAACCTATCCCGAACCCACCGACCGCCACCAGCCCAACCGCAAGGGCTCCCATGCTCACGCAAGCCACAGCAACAGTGCCAGAGGCCAGCAGGATTCCGTAAGCTTTATTGCCACAGGCAATCCAGCCTTTGGCGGGAAGCGTTTCGCCGTCTTTTACACAATGCCACCTGATGTGAAGCAAAGGCAAACCCAGGAATGTCTGGGGGCTGCGATATTCGTAGGGTTGGGACAGCGAAATGACGCGGGGATTAGTGGACTGCTTTGCCTCTTCTTTCTGAATGCGCCTTTGCACTCGAGCCATCCATAGCGTGTATGGCCCTATAAATGCGACGAATCCAAAAGCGGAAGCGAGAATTGTGATATTGAACATTTGCGGATGCGCATCCCAGTAATTCCTTCCTGCGTAACCGCACAGAATCAGCATCGCTGGATACAGGAAGGCTGAAATCCATACCCCGGCATAGGCCTTGAGTGCGAATTTTCGTTCACGTTGTGATTCCGGGAGTTTCAACATCATCCAGGTTCCTGCCACGGCGGGTAAAAATTTCGTTAGCAGACCCGTGACGATTGCAAAGAGACCCACAGAGGCAGCGGCTTTTCCCGCCGCACTTCCCGTCAGAGCTGTGCCTCCGATGGCGGACGAACCGGCAGCAACCGTGAGACCCGGCAAAGCGGACAATACACCGAGCGTGAAGGCCGGGCCGGGCGCGGTCCGTTCCAATGCTCCTTCGACAAAAGCTATCACCCGTTCCTGCAACAATTTTCGCCCGCGCGACAACCGCTGTTTCACCGCATCTTCGGACAAGTCCAAGGCTGCGGCTACCTGTTCAACGGATTGATGTTCACGATAGAACAATATCAGCGGTTCGCGGTAAATTTCCGGGATGCGTTCGAGCGAACGCCAGAGAATCGCTTCCTCCTCGCGGTTGATGGCGCGCTCGGAGGGAAGGGGGTCGGGTGCCGGGGTTTCGTGGGCGGTGTCCAGCGCTTCCGCGCCGTGTGCCCGCTCCCGCGTTTGCCGTCGTGTGGCGCTGCTGATGACTGATCGCGCGATGCTGCACAACCACGACCGCAGCTTCTCCGGCTCGCGCAATTGTCGCAGTTGCTTCCAGGCAATGACAAACGTCTCCTGCGCCAGGTCCTCGCTTTGGGTCAGGCTACCCGTGGCGCTGTAGGCCAGGGAACAAATCAGCGACTGGTACTGCTCCACGATCCGGCCGAAGGCCTCGCGGCTGCCGGTCAGGCTCTGCGACACCAGCTCCGTATCATTGCGTTCCATGACAGGCTTTATTTCGGTTGAAATCATAACACCGCATAAGAGGTAAAACAGGCCAAACAGGTGACAAGAAACTTGCGCGCCTGTTGGTGAGACTCCTGCCCTTATCTCATCAATGCGAAAACACGCATTTCAAGTCGTCGTATCGCGCGACGGCGCGATGTCGACAACCAACCGTGAAGGGCGGAGAGACTAGGTTTGATTTTCCCGGCAAGCCAAAAAGTCTCAAGCTACCTGATCGACCATTTTTCCCTTCGCTTTGCTCCACCCCTGCGCTGACCAGCCCTAGACTTTCCGGCCCTTGCGGCGCGCAACTTCCAGCAACGACGGCAGGAGGACCAGTGCCGCCATGAGGCACGCGAGCACGCCGATGGTTGTCACAAGGCCGAGGCTGCGGATGCCGCGATGCGCGCCAATGAGCAGGCTGGCGAAGGCGAACATCGTCGTCATCGCGGAAAGAATGACCGCTCGTCCGGTGCTCTTGCTGTAAAACGTAGCTTCGTGACTCTCCCGGTAACGTTGCACCACATAGATCCCGTAGGCCACGCCGATTCCGACAATCAGCGGCAGCACCATGATGTTGGCGGGATTGAAATTGATTCGCGCCACCACCATCACCCCGACCATCCAGATCATCCCGACAATCAACGGCAACAACGTCAACAGTGCCGCATACGCATTGCGAAAATCCACGAAGATGAGCACGGTGATCACCAGGAACGCCCAGAGTGCTGCCTTGATGTAGCCGCGCAACAGGATATCGACAAACTCGTACAATCCCAGCGGCGTGCCGGTCACCCCGGGAGCGACCTGCTGCACCTCACGCACGAATTTGACCAGTGGCTCGCGTTCCCAAATGTTCTCCCGTGGAAAGACCTGTACCAGGAACTTCCCCGTCTTGCCGACGAACATCCGCCGGACCTGGGCGGGCACATCTTCGATGGTCATGGGGCGATCCGCCTGGTTTGCGATGATCGCCAGTTGCGATTCCAGGTCGGCGTAGAAATGCCGCTCATAATCCGTCAGCCGCGGCTGTAGTTGAGCTGGGTCAGCCCCTTGCAGTTTTGACCGTGCTTGGGCCAGGGCGTTGGTTAGGGGAATCAAAACCTCCAGGCTGGGCTTGTCGCCACGTTCTCCCGCCTCGCGGGCCAGGGCGTTGGTTAGGGGAATCAAAACCTCCAGGCTGGGCTTGTCGCCACGTTCTCCCGCCTCGCGGGCCAGCGCATTGGCGCGCAGCCGCAGTGATCCCAGCGCGCTGAGAACTTCGCCAGGGTCGTCCGCCACCACATCGAAGTGAGTGGAACCCATCGCGTGCCGGATTTCGTGGACGATCTGGGTCTTTTGCTCCTGCTCTTCGGGAATCATCTCCGCGATGCTGTGGACGGATCCCACCGTCGGCAATTGGGCGAGCCGATTCTGTAATTGACGCGCTTCGTCAAAATTGCTGCACACAACCGACGCAAAGATCGTCGATTCGGCGTCGGCATGGAGCAGCCGCAACTCCGTCTGCACGGATTTGGCATTGGCTGATTGCAGGTTCAGCACATTGTAATCGAAACGGACTCGCCCGCCCACAAACGCAGCGAGCAGGGTCACCACCGCGCAAATTCCCAATGTGACTGCCGGTCTCAGCAGCAGCATGCGCTCGACATGCGTCGCCGCCGGCAGCGAGGGAATCTGCGTGGCCTCGTGTTTGCGGTGGACCAATAACAGCAACGACGGCAGCACGGTCATCGTAGCCGCCGTCGCAATCAGCATCCCGCCGCCCGCAATGATTCCCAATTCAATTACCCCGCGAAAGCCGCTTAGTCCCATCGCAAAAAACGCGGCCGCGTTGGTCACTCCCGCTGTGATGATGCTCGGGCCTGTGTGTTGGATCGTCATCCGCACGGCATCCGTGCGCTGCAGGTTTTTCTTCAGTTCTTCCTCGTAGCGGGCGATAAACTGGATTCCCAGATCAATCCCCAACCCCAAGATCATCACGGCGAACGTCACCGTAATCATATTGAGGTGGCCGACCGACAGCGTGGCGTATCCCATGCACGCCCCCAGAACGATAATCATCGTGACCACTGCCATCAGGGGGCGTAGCACTTCGCGAAAACCGACCGCAAACAGAATACAAATGAGGATGAACGTCAGCACCGTCGCCTTGGTTGCGTCACCTTGTGACTGCAGCATTTCGTCGTAATCGAGCACTGGCTCGCCGGTGAGATTGATTGTCGCTTCGGGGAACCGGGTTTGCGCCTGCGCCATGATGCGGCGTAATTTCGGAATCGTCGCCTCGTGCAAGGCCTCCGCCGTTCCCTTCTCAAACCGCGGATGAATCATCAGGAGGAACATCCTGCCGTGGCGGAAAGTCTGGTACCCCTGCCACTTCATCTGTTCCTCGGCTCTGTCGCTCTCGCCCGGCCCAATGAACGCCTGCATCCAGGGTGAGTGCCATTCGGATGGACCGGTCGCGACCGCGAGATCTCCCACCTGCCCCACCACCGTCGTCATCATCGGCAGGAACCCGAGCGTACATTTCTTCCGTTCTTCGCCGCCCATCCCCAGTTGCATCAGCGACTCGTTGGCGACATGGAGGAAACCGGACATGTTGGGCTGGTGCTGGAGCACGAAAACCAATTGCGGAAAATCTTTGAGGCAGTTCAAATCCTCCGACGAGAGGTAGTAGAGGAACCAGCGCTGGAACGCTTCCAAATTGACCTGGTAGAACAGGTCGTCAGCGACGAATTGTTGCGCCGCGGGATCATCGCCCGGATGGGGATTGTTCTGTGGAGACAACAAGCCCTGCACCAATGTGTCAATGGCCGCCTTGTTACGCTCGGGCTGGTCGCCTTCGACGAGGATGACGTAGTCCTCCTCCGAGTGGAATTCTTTGGCGTATTCGCTGTAGAGGCGCCAGTATTCGCTGTCGCGGCCGATCAGGTCGTTGCGGCTGGTTTTGAACTCCAGCCGGCGCGCGGCGTAGAAAGCGGAAATCCCCGCGACCAGCAGACCCGCGAGCACAATCGCCAAAGGCCAACGGCAAATACAGCCGGCTAATCCACTAAAGAACCGTTGTCGCATCAGAAACCACGCGCGGGATTTATCACACGGTCAAAACGCAAAGACAAGCCCGGCCGATCACCGTTCGGCGGTGACGGCCTGTTGTTCGCTCTTCTTGCCGCCTTTGTTGGCCAACGCAGCTTTCATAAGGTTCGCGCCGAGGTCCCACATCGGTCCTGGCAGCTTGTAGCAATCGCTGATCACATCGTCCAGCGCGTTGACAAAATACTGGATGTCTTCATCCGTGATGACGAACGGCGGCAGTATGCGAATGATGTCGCCGTGATTGCCGCTGACTTGCGTCAGGACGTGGTGCTTCTCCAATAACGGCATCACGATCATTTGCGCAAACAAGCCGTCGTGAGCGGCATGGATCATCTTCCACGCCATTCTCATTTTGAGGCTCTTAGGCTCGTGAAACTCAATGCCAATCATGCATCCCTTGCCACGCGCTTCCATCAGCACTTCGTGCTTCGCCTTCAATGCATTGACCGCGTCAAGAAGCTTCTGGCCCTGTGTGGCGCTGCGTTCGACCAGGTTCTCGTCGTCGAGTATCTGCAACGTGGCCAGGCCCACCGCCATCCCGAGATTGTTTCGGCCAAAGCTCGATGAGTGTACCCAGCAACGATCCATACGATTGAACACTTTTTGATAGATCTCACGACGGGTGATCATCGCGCCGACCGGCACATATCCGCCGCTCAACGCCTTGCTCGTGGAAATGATGTCAGGCTCCAGATTCCAATGTTGAAACGCGAACAACTTGCCGGTCCGTCCGTAACCCGTTTGCACTTCGTCGCAGAAAAACAGCGTGCCGTACTTTCGACAAAGCGCCTGCACCGCCGGTAGATAGCCATCGGGCGGGATGCGCACGCCCTTGCCTTGAACGCACTCTACAGCGAGCGCTGCGATGTCTTTTTTCGACAGCGCCTTCTCCAGCGCTTCCAGGTCGCCGTAAGGCACCTCGACGCCGGGTAACATGTCGCCGAAACCCTCGCGGAATTCTTCATTGCCCATGATCGCCAGCGAACCGAGCGACAGCCCGTGCCAGCCATGGTCGAGATACGCAAATTTGCTCCGACCCGTGGCCGCGCGCGCAAATTTCAACGAGGCCTCGACGGCTTCCGTGCCCGAGTTGCAAAAGAACACCGCTTCAAGGTGCGGTGGACAGCGCTTGATGAGCGCTTCGGCCAGCAAACCGGCCATGAATGCGCAGTCCATCTGCACCATGTTCGGCAGGTCCAAGTCGAGCACATCGCGGATGACCTGCGCGACTTTCGGGTGGTTGCGGCCGATCGAGTACACACCGAAGCCGCTGAGCATGTCGAGGTAGCGATTGCCATCCTTGTCCCACAGATACTGCCCCTTGGCTTTCGTGTAGACCTTGTCGAACCCGATGGTTCGAAACACCTTCACCAATGTCGGGTTAATGTACTTCTCGTGCAGCTCGTAGTTTTCCCCGAGCCGCTGCGAGATGATCTGTTTGATGTCCAGGTCCGACATGAGCACTCCTTACGATTCCCGGCGTGGCGCTTCGCGACGCGTGAAAGTATGCGTCGCGTGTCCGTAAAAAACCTCCGCGCTTTCCATGAGGGTCTCCGAGAGAGTCGGATGCGGATGAATTGACGACGCCAAATCGTACGCCGTTGCGCCCATCTCGATGGCCAGCACGGCCTCGCCGATCAGTTCGCCCGCGCCGTGCCCGGTAATACCCGCGCCCAGTATGCGTTCGGTCTCTGGATCAACAATCAGTTTTGTCACTCCTTCGGGTCGATCGTAGGTCAAGGCGCGTCCCGATGCGCCCCACGGAAAACGGGCGACCTTAACGGTAATCCCTTTCTCCTTCGCCTCCGTCTCGGTCAAACCACACCATGCAATTTCCGGGTCGGTGAACACCACGGCGGGAACGACGTACTTATCCAGTGATACGGACTCTCCCGTGATCGCGTCGACCGCCACTCGCGCTTCGCGGGCCGCCTTGTGCGCCAACATCACGCCCCCGACCACATCGCCGATGGCATACAGCGATGGATCGTTCGTCTGCTGCTTCTCGTTGACCTTGATGAATCCGCGATCATCCTTCGTGATCTTGGTATTTTCAAGGCCAAGATCCACGTGATTCGGGATGCGACCGACCGACACGAGCACACGATCGTACAGTTCTTCGATCTTCTTCCCGTCCATCTCCATGACGACCTTGATTTGCTTGCCCGCTGTCGCCATCGAGAGCACTTTGGTTTTCACGCGGACTTCCTGGAACGCCTTCGCCGCGTATCGTTGCACCGGCCGCACCAGATCAGGGTCGGCTCCGGCTAAAATCGAGCCGAGTGCCTCCACCACCACGACCTTGCTGCCCAACGTCGCGTACACGGTCCCCAACTCCATGCCAATATATCCGCCGCCGACAATTAGCAGCGTTCCCGGCACGTCAGGCACTTCCAGCGCTTCGCGCGAGGTCATGATCCTCGGGTTCCCAAGATCGAACGCTTTGGGCATCGCTGATTTTGAACCCACTGCAACGATCGCCGAGTCATAGGTGACAAACTTCTGCCCTTCCGGCGTCTCAACCCGCAACGTCTTGGAATCCTCGAAATAACCGCGCCCTTGCAACACCTCGACGTTCCGCATTTTGGCGATACTCGAGATTCCACCGGCCAACTTCTCGATAATTGAATTCTTCCAATCACGCAGTTTCGTAAGATCGATCTTCGGTTCGCCGAACACAATCCCACGATGCGCCGAGTCCCGCGCCTCGGTAATGAGTTGGGCCGCATGCAGCAGCGCTTTGGAAGGAATGCATCCACGATTGAGACATACACCACCCAGCCGCTTGTCCATCTCGACCATCATCACCTTTTTGCCCTTGTCCGCCGCGTAAAACGCCGCCGCGTACCCCCCCGGGCCCGCGCCCAACACGACGACTTCAGTCTTGATCGGATCCATCATGTTCCTTTGGATATAAATGGATGCTAAATCTTCACTTCCGATTCCTTGAACTGGTCGAGCGCCTGTACAATCTCGACAATAAATCGCGCGGCCGTCGCGCCGTCAATCACCCGGTGATCGTACGACAATCCGAGCGGCAGCATCATGCGCTTGTCGATCTTCGCCCCACGGACAACGGGTTTCAACGCGCCGCGCCCGACCCCAAGGATCGCTACCTCGGGCTTGTTGACAATCGGCGTGAAGAAACTGCTGCCAATGCTGCCCTGGTTTGAAATGGTAAACGTGCCACCCTTCAACTCGTCTCCGCCGACCTTCCGCTGGCGCGTCCTCTCGGCCAGATCAGCCAGTTCCCGTGAAAGCTGCAAGAGGTTCTTCTTGTCCACGTCGCGAAGCACCGGCACGATCAACCCCTGCTCCGTGTCCACCGCGATCCCGATGTGATAGTAATCTTTGAAGACGATTTCGTCAGTCGCCTCGTCCAAACTGCTGTTGAAAGTTGGATGTTTCTTCAACGCCGTGACGACCGCCTTGATCAGAAATGGCGTCAAGGTCAGGTGACCGCCCTTTTTCTCGTACTTCGCCGCATACTTCTTTCGCAGTGCCCCGATGCCGGTAACGTCCGCCTCATCAAATTGCGTGACGCGCGGAACGCTGGTCCAGGATTCATGCATGCGTTGGGCAATGATCTTGCGCAGCGACGACATCGGCTGCCGCGTGTACGCACCCCATTTCCCGAAATCGACACGCTCCGGAGTCGGCTTCGACGCCGGCACCGCTGCCGTCCCACCCCTCTGCTCGAACGCGATTCGCTGAAGCTGCTGGACGTAGGCCCGCAAGTCTTCAAGCGCAATTCGGCCCCCGTGTTCCGTACCCCGAACGCGCGTCAGATCAATGCCCAGGTCTCGGGCCAGTTTTCGCACCGTCGGCGACGCCGCCACCGCCCCGTCTTGCGCCGGTTCACCAATTACATTAACGCCCGGTGCTTCAACTTGACGGCGCTCCGACTGTGTTGTTGTAGGCCGTGTGCCCTCACGCGGCGCTTCCGTCACCGTTGGCTTCGTTTCTGCCGTGACTGCCGCACCATCTTCCGTCAACGACAAGATTGGCTGACCCACCGAAATCTTGTCGCCCTCTTTCACGTACAACTTGGCGACGCGTCCCGACGCACTGGCGGGAATAGGCGCGACTGCCTTCTCGTTCTCGAGTTCGACGATCGTCTGCCCCTCTTTGACCTGATCGCCGGGCTTGACGAAGACGTTGACCACAACGCCGGAATCCGCGCCCTCGCCCAACCGTGGTAATTTGATGTCCATTTGAGTTTCAGCCTTTCCAAACACCCAAAGCTCGACATTCCTGATATGCCATCTTTCCGCCGGGCGCAAGAGACTTTTGTGGCGCCTTTTTGGTTGAAATTTCGCGAGGCGGGCGCCCGTTTCGCGATTCAATAACGACGCGCTACGCCAGGTGACGGCACTCAGCCATCATACTACGAACGGGAAGACCTTCTCCGGATCGACCTGCAAATCTTTGATCGCTTGCGCGACTGCGTTCATTTCGATCTGGCCCTTCTTGGCCAGCGAATAGAGCGTGGCGATGACGGTGGACTCGGCGTCGATCTCGAAGAAGCGGCGCAGGTTCTCGCGCGTATCACTGCGGCCGAAGCCGTCGGTGCCGAGCGTCGCCAGTCCACCGGGGACCCACGGCGCGATTTGGTCGGGCACAAGCTTGATGTTGTCCGAGACGGCGACGAACACACCTTTCTCGCTCTCCAAAATTGTCTCCAGATACGATTTCCGCGGCGGTTCGGTCGGGTGAAGCATGTTCCACCGGCTACAGCGTTGCTGGTCCGTCTTGAGCAACTTGTAGCTCGTCGCGCTCCACACGTCCGTGGATACATCATACCGCTCGGCCAAAATCTCCTGCGCGCGCAACGCCTGCCGGATGATTGTGCCACTGCCAAAAATGTGGGCCTTGTGCTTCTTGCCTTCCGCGCCCTTGCGAAACTTGTACAGACCTTTGAGGATGCCGTCCTCAACGCCTTCAGGCATCGACGGCATCGGATAATTCTCATTGTAGAGTGACAGGTAATAGAACAACTCCTCACCCTCTTGGTACATCCGGCGCATGCCATCCTGAATGATCACCGCGATCTCGTACGCGAACGCGGGATCGTAGGCCATCAGTGTGGGGATTGTTGTCGCCATCAATTGACTATGGCCGTCCTGGTGCTGCAGACCTTCGCCGTTGAGCGCCGTACGGCCGGCTGTCGCACCCAACAAAAACCCCTTCGCCCGGATGTCGCCGGCCAGCCAAATCAGATCGCCAATCCGCTGGAAGCCGAACATCGAATAGTAAATGTAGAACGGGATCATATTCACAGCATGATTTGCGTAGGCCGTACCCGCCGCAATGAATGACGACATCGACCCCGCTTCGGTGATGCCTTCTTCCAAGATTTGCCCGTCCTTCGTCTCGTGATAGTACAGCAGGGCCTCGCGGTCGACAGGCTCGTACAATTGTCCCTTGGGCGCGTAGATGCCGATCTCACGGAACAACGCATCCATGCCAAACGTGCGCGCCTCATCGGGGATGATTGGCACAATGTGTTTGCCGACTTTGCCATTACGCAACAACGAACTCAGCAACCGCACAAACGCCATGGTTGTTGACGCTTCCGCCGTGCCAGAGCCTTTGAAAAACTCGGCAAACTCGCCACGTACTGGAATCTCGATCTTGGGCGCACGCACCACGCGCGCGGGGAGAAATCCACCCAATGCTTTCCGTCGCTCCAGCAAATACTTCGTCTCAGGATTCTCCGGCGGCGGACGATAGAACGGCGTTTGCGCCACGTCCTCGTCGCTGATCGGTACGCCGAAACGCTCGCGGAACTCGCGCAATTCTTTTTCGTTAAGCTTCTTTTGCTGGTGACTGACGTTGCGGCCCTCGCCCGCTTCACCGAGGCCGTAACCTTTCACCGTCTTCGCCAGAATCACTGTCGGAGCACCCTTGTGCTCGACAGCAGCTTTGAACGCCGCAAAAACCTTTTGCGGATCGTGACCGCCGCGGACCAGCTTCTGGATTTGGTCGTCGCTGAGGTGATTCACCAATTCGAGAAGTTCGGGGTACTTGCCAAAAAAATGTTTGCGGGTGTAGCTGCCCGGCTCAACTGAATACTTCTGGTAGTCGCCGTCCACAGCCTCTTCCATGCGTTTCACGAGAAGGCCGCTCTTGTCCGCCTTGAGCAGAGGATCCCAATTCGATCCCCAGATCACCTTGATCACGTTCCAACCCGCCCCGCGGAATGCGGCCTCAAGTTCCTGAATAATTTTCCCGTTCCCGCGAACGGGGCCATCCAATCGCTGCAAGTTGCAGTTCACCACCCAAACCAGATTATCGAGGCCCTCGCGCGACGCCAGCGTCAGCGCGCCGAGTGTCTCCGGCTCATCACTCTCGCCATCGCCGACGAAGCACCACACCTTCGGTTCTTCACCCTGCACGAAACCGCGGGCGCGCAGGTAGCGGTTGAATCGCGCCTGGTAAATCGACATGATTGGCCCCAGTCCCATCGACACGGTCGGAAATTGCCAGAAATCCGGCATCAGGTACGGGTGCGGGTACGACGAAAGGCCGCCGCCATCCGCGAGTTCCTGACGAAAATGCTGCAAGTGGTGCTCATCAAGCCGACGCTCTAGAAATGCGCGGGCGTAATTGCCCGGCGAAGCGTGGCCCTGGAAATAAATCAGGTCAGCCGGGCGATTGCCGTCACCACCATGAAAGAAATGATTGAAGCCGACCTCGTACAAGGTGGCGCATGAGGCATAAGTGGAAATGTGGCCGCCGAGGCCAGCGTGCTCGCGGTTGGCGTTGACGACCATCGCCATTGCGTTCCACCGGATCAGGCTCTTGATGCGGCGTTCGAGTTCGCGATTGCCGGGGTAGGCCGGCTCGTCCTCGGGAGGAATCGTGTTTACATACGGCGTGCTGATGGTTGAGGGGAGCTTGAAACCCGCCTCGCGCAAGCGTTTCGACAATTTGCTCAATACCAGCGGCGCCTGCTCCGTCCCTTGGTTCTTCAGCACGTATTCGAGAATGAATTCAAGCGAATCTAACGACCGCTGGTCTTCGGCGCCGTCATTATTCTGAACCGACTCGCGTGTCTTTTCCGACCGACCCGCCGGTGGCGTACTTTGTTGTTGTTCTTTTGTTTCCGCTTTCACAATGTTACCCGGGCAACCAGTGCATAATAGCTCTTTTCCACTGAAATCCAAGGGCCATGAAATACTTCGACCGAACCTTCGGCACTCCGCAAGAGAATCTCGCCTGTGACGAGGCGCTCCTCGACTGGTGCGAGGAAGGCTTTCCTGACGAAATTCTCCGCTTTTGGGAGCCTCGCGAGCACTTTGTGGTGCTGGGATATTCTAACAGAATCCGCACCGAAGTGAACATCGATTCCTGCAACGCGCTGGGCATCCCCGTGTTGCGTCGGTGCAGTGGCGGCGGCACGGTGTTGCAGGGGCCGGGCTGCCTCGACTACGCACTCGTACTCAGGATTGGCGACGACTCGCCTCTCGCATCCATCTCCCAAGCGAACGCGTTCATTATGAACCGCAATCGCAGTGCACTCGGCCCGATCACCGCTGGCAATCTCCTCATCCAAGGCCACACGGATCTGACGCTCCGCGGATTCAAGTTCTCCGGCAACTCGCAGCGCCGTAAACGCCACTTCCTCCTCTTCCACGGCTCGTTTCTGCTCAACCTCGACCTGTCACTCGTGGAGCAGACATTGCACATGCCTTCCAAACAGCCGCAATACCGCCGCGACAGACCTCACAAGGACTTTCTCACAAATCTGAATCTACCGGCAGATGACATCAAGCGCGCGATGAAGCAGGCTTGGAAAGCGGCCGAGTCGCTCGCTGACATTCCACAAGGGCGAATCGACCAACTCGCCCAGGAGAAATATACGACCGACGCTTGGAACTCCAAATTCTAGACTCAGCCAGTTGCGCACCATCTCGCCACAGGCTACACTCTTCTCATGAAAATCCCCGGTCTTCGCAGTCCCCATGAAACGGTTGGCAACATCGTCTATTTCGGTCGCATGCTCGATAAGATTCGCCTCCACGCGCAGGGCAAACTGCCTCCCGATTACCACAAACCCCTCGGCAACGGCTTTGACGCGCGGTGCTGCAGTTTTCTCGCTGTGAAATACGAGGATGTCATCGCCCGCGTGAAGCTCGGTGGCGAAGATCAGGATGTCCTCGAGTGGTGCTTCACGACCGGCCACAAACCATCCGACGAGGAAATCGACATCTGGAATAACTACCTGCGCAAGCGCGGCTGGCGCGACGACGCCACCAAACGTCTCGCCGAACGCAAACAGGAAGCCGGCATCTCACAGCGTGATGACGTTCAGACATTCTTCGATTTCATTGACGTCGACGAGGAACGGGAACTCCGCACCCGGTCTTGAATTGCGTCCTATACGACCGTCGCTTCCGGTGACAGAACCGGCGGGCGATGGCTTTCGGCATGATTCGTCCCCTATTTCCAACTCGCGATGTCGTCGCCTTCCCCCTGCTCGTCGATGCGATTTGGCCCGCACGAGTAGACACGGATTTTGGGATCGACTGCAATCCGATACGCCTCACCCCACGGGTCCATGAATTCCCCGTTCGCGTTCACCTCGTAGGGCTGAGCTTCGATATAATCGAGCTTCTTCAGGTTCTGACCATTGATCGACTCACCCCGCAGCAGCCGGCAAATCTCACCACGCGTACCCTGGGGGTACTCATGGTTTTCCTGCACGAAACCGTCCAACACCAGTGCAATGACCTGTACATCGTGACGGGCCTGTGAATACTTGCCGACGCGTGACGCCGTGAAAGCCCCCACGGTCGCCGCCACGGCGATCAACCCTGACACTACTGCCCAAAACAGCGGGGATTTCTTCTTCATGGTTTGTCCGGATGATCGCGCAGGTGGATCGCGCGCGCTTTCCACACCTCGCTTTCATACTGCCGATCCGGCCACGGCTTCGCCTCCCATACCTTGCGGATGGCTGCCTGCGACTCGTCTACGCGACCACTATCGCGCAGCGCCTCAGCCAGATAAAGGTAATTTTCGGGGTACTCCGGAAACAAATCCACTGCGCGTTCCAATAATCGCAGCCCCTTGCGCGTGCTGCCGATGCTCGCGGGCGGCAACGGCGTGCGCAGGTACAGAATCCCCATCATTCGTAACGGCCCTCCCAAATCGTATCGCTCGTCGACTTCGATGGCCCGCTTCAGGGCCGCTGCCATCTCGCTCACCGCGTCCAGTCCGTAGGTGCGATCCACGTCGGCCAGCAGCCCCACGTTAAGCGCATACCAGTACAGGCCTTCCACGCTTTCCGGCCGCAATTCGCGCGCGCGGCGGGCAAACACGATTCCATGCTGGGCCGATTCGCGCCTGGCTTGCGACTGCGATTCGTTCTCCGCCAGAAACGCCTGGGCCTGGGCCGCCTGCCACTGGGCATCGTAATTATCGCGCAGCGTATGCGCGGCTTGCTCCAGCAGACGCGCCGCGCTCGTTACCATCGCCACCGACCGCGGCTGCTGATTGTACAACGCCGCGCCCTCCGCAAGCTGCTTCTGCGCGTCCTCAGGAGCCAACTCCTGCGGTTGGCTCGGCTCGATGTGCACCTTGTTGATCGACCTACAGCCACAAACCGCCAGCACCAACGCGCCCACCAGCAGCACGGCCCGCTTACTTGCCATAGAACAATTTCTCCGCCCTCGAAAGTCGGTTCGTGTCGATGTCCAAGAACGAATCGATGCGAATGCTCCGCAGAATCTTCTGCCCATCCTCGTTGCCGCTCATGGCCTTCAGCACTTGTTTCACTTTGTCAGGGTTTTGTACTTCCGCTTTGTCAATGAAGAGAACCACCAGATCGCGGGGCAATTCATCGGATTGATACACCACTTTCAGTTTTCCGCCCGAATCCGGATCGTCCTTGAACAAAGCCCACGCGCCCGCCTCCACCAGCACTGCGTCAGCCGCCTTCTTGTTGTTCTCAGCCAGATCAAATACCGCACCCTCGACGTCCATCGTCGGCTCAAGGCGGATCTCTTCACCGAGCTTGCCTTGCAGGACTACACCGACTACGTACCGCTGCTCACCCGCCAGCGGGGTCGCAATCGTTTTGCCTTCGAGCTTGGAAAGATCGTCGCTCACTTCCTTGCGCGTGACCAACACCCAACGCTCTTCCGTTACCCCGGCCCGTTTTATCTCCAGCAACGGCCACATGCCGAGTGTCTTCGTATATGTCAGGTAAAATCCCGCCGTGACAATCCCCAGCGCGGGACGGCTCTTACCGCAAAACTCAGCCGCCTTCACGGGATCGTTCATCACGCGCGGTTCGAATGCGTTCGTCGTGCCCATGACTTTCTCACCGATGTACGCCGTCAACCCCGCGACCGTCGGCGCCGCAATCTCCTGCGTGGCGAACTTCTCACCTGTTTTGAGGAAGAGAAACGGCCGGGCGCCGCCAGCTCGCGCCGCTGTCGTCAGACATAGTGTTGCAACGAATAGCACAACCAGTCTCTTCATAGTTTATGTCCGATCCAGTTCTTACCCACGATCCACAATTTCTCCGCAGCCGACAATCGAATCCGCCTGTCGAACACGGCGAAGTTGCTCTCCTCGATCTTGCGCAGGATGCCGCCGTAAATGGCGATCATCACCGCCAGTGTGCCGCGGCTGTCGGCGTCGATCATCTCCAGAAGCGGGCGCGCCTTGTCATAAAACTCATGCGCGCGTGCCGCCTCAAACTTCATCAATTCCACAAATTGTGGGGTAACGCGCGAATTCATGATGTCATCCTCTGAAACACCAAACCGCCGCAAATCTTCCAAGGGCAAATATATACGCCCCATCTGCGCGTCTTCCTTCACATCCCGTAAAATGTTTGTTAGTTGAAAGGCGATTCCGCACGCTTCCGCTGGCACGAGCGCCGCCTTGTCCTTGAAGCCGAAGATCGGCAACACCACCAAACCTACCGCCGACGCGACTCGATAGCAGTACTGGTAGAGTTCGTCAAATGTCCCGTATCGCGTTTTTGTCTGGTCCATCTCCGTGCCGTCAAGCAATTCCTGAAAATGGCGCAACGGAATCTGGTAGCGACGCACCGTGTCGGCCAGCGCGGGGAGAGTCGGATCGCTGGCGCCGCTTCCATTGAGCGCTACGTCCACCTCACCACGCCATTTGCGCAAACCATCCAGCGCTACCGCCGGGTTGGCTGCGCCGTCAGCAATATCGTCGCTGTGGCGCATGAACGCGTAAATCGCGCACATGGCGGCACGCTTTTCGCGCGGCATGACCAGGAACGAATAGTAGAAATTCTTCCCTGTCCGCCGCGCGATCCGTCCGCACAGCGCGTAGGATTCCTCCAGGCCAACATTCATTCCAACCAATTATGGCGGGCGGCCGAATCGGAGGCAAGAGTCCTCTCACGACCCAATCTCGCGGCGACGGTCATGCGGCGGCGGGAGACAACGCCTTGCCTGGAGCGAGATGGTTCTTCACGTAATCCGCCACGGAGTCCCGCAGTGGTGTCAGGGGTCGGTGATAACCGGCTTCGCGCAGCTTTCCGATGTCCGCTTGTGTGAAGTACTGGTAGTTCGGACGAATGTCCGCAGGCATTTCAATGAACTCAATCTTCGGCCGTTGACCCAATGCATCGAATACCGCGTTTGCCAACTCGATCCATGTGTGCGCCTCCCCACTGCCGATGTTGTAGAGGCCATGCGCATCGGGATTTGTGGCAAGATGGAGCGTCATCGCCACGGCGTCTTTGACGTAGAGGAAATCACGCTTCTGTTCACCGTCTTTGTAGTCCGGGCGGTAACTCTTGAAAAGCTGGATACGCTCCGTCTGCAAGACCTGCGCGTACGCCTTGTGGACCACGCTACGCATGTCGCCCTTATGCCCTTCGTTGGGACCAAACACGTTGAAATACTTCAGCCCGACCACACGATCCAAAAACCCCTGTCGCTGCGCGTACAGGTCGAATAGATGCTTCGAATAACCGTACATGTTGAGGGGGTGAAATCTTGCGAGCTGGTCTTCACGATCGCTCATTCCCGAGCTGCCGTCACCGTAGGTCGCCGCCGACGAGGCGTAGACGAAGCGCACGTTATTCTTGAGCGCCCAGGCCACGAGGTTCTTCGTATATTCGTAGTTGTTGCGAATAAGATACGCCGCATCTCTTTCGGTGGTCGCGGAACACGCGCCCATGTGGAGTGCGAGATCAAATCGTCCCAGCGCACCAGTCTCCAATCGTGGCAGCAACTGGTCGGCTTCCAGGTAATCGGCGAAACGTAACGGCACAAGGTTGCGCCACTTCTCGGAAGACCCGAGAACATCCGTCACGACGATTTTTTCGCAACCCCGACGGTTCAGCTCCCATACCAGCGCGCTGCCAATGAAGCCTGCGCCACCGGTGACGAGAATTCGGCTGTCCGCCAATTCCACCATGGGCTCACCACCCGAGTATTTTCGCGAACATCAAGGGCGCAACGATTGTGGCGTCAGATTCGACGATGTATTTCGGCGTATTGACGCCGAGCTTGCCCCAGGTGATTTTTTCGTTTGGCACCGCGCCGGAGTAGGAACCGTAACTGGTCGTCGAATCGCTGATCTGGCAGAAATAGCCCCAGAGCGGCACTTTCGTGCGGCCCAGGTCCTGATGCAACATCGGCACAACGCAGATCGGGAAATCACCAGCGATCCCGCCGCCGATCTGGAAGAATCCGACCGACCGTTTGGCGGCGGCTTTCGTGTACCATTCTGCCAGGGCCATCATGTACTCAATGCCCGTCCGAACCGTGTGAATGTTTTTTATCCGGCCTTCTAGGCAATGGGCCGCGTACATATTACCCAATGTGGCGTCCTCCCAACCCGGAACAAACATGGGCAGGTTTTTCTCCATCGCGGCCATCAACCAACTGTCGCGCGGATTAATCTGGTGGTGCTTCCTGAGTTTACCGCTGCGCAGTATCTTGAACATGAACTCGTGCGGGAAATACCGCTCACCCTTGCGATCAGCCGCCACCCATTCTTCGAGCACCGCGGCCTCGATGCGGCGCATGGCCTCGCCTTCCGGGATGCATGTGTCTGTGACCCGGTTCATGTGTCGGTTGAGCAGTTTCTTCTCATCCGCCGGCGTGAGATCGCGGTAATGCGGAACCCGCTCGTAATGGTCATGCGCAACGAGATTGAACACGTCTTCTTCGAGATTCGCGCCGGTGCAACAAATGCCGTGCACCTTGTCTCGGCGGATCATTTCTGCCAGCGAGAGACCCAATTCAGCGGTGCTCATTGCCCCCGCAATGGTCATGAACATCATGCCACCGCCATCGAGATGACGGATATAGCCTTCCGTAGCATCTTTGAGCGCGGCCGCGTTGAAGTGGTGATAGTGGTGATCGATGAATTTGGTGATCGCACCTTTGCTCATATCGACCTCGCTTTCGTAGAATCCGTTCCTAAAGACAAAAACCACCCGCAGCTACGGGTTTTTCAGGCCCGCCATCGCCGCAACAGGTGGCTCGCGTCGTTTCCTACTCTACTGATTCAACCAGCGCAAGCTAAAACCGCCACATCACCGAGGTGATGATAGTTGCCTGCCTAGAAATGATAGCTCACGGCCGCCTTCAAGAGCCAGGGTGCCACCACCTGGTTGCCACGAAAATCTTGGAACACGGGTACTTCGACGTCTGCGTAGAAGCTCATAGGATGCATGTCCAACTCGATCCCAGGAGAGAGCATAATCCGCTGGTAGCCGGAGTCGATCCCGCCCGCTGGGTCGTCCAGGGAATGGCCTGACGCGTAGGCCCCTTGATCACTGGTCCGTTCGGAAGCGATTACCTGTGCCACCGGTGTGATCGTCAGCCCGCCGAGCGACCAACCGTTGTAGTAGATTCCGGCAGCGGCATCGAGTTCGATGCCCGGACGATAGTCGTTTCGCGTAATCACCGGCAGATCCAACAGCGCCTGAGCGAACCAGGTCCACATATTGCTACTCGTCAGATTTCCCCGATGGAAACCGCCAAGAAGAATATCCGTACTTCCCGTCCCGAGTTCCGAGTCGCGATCGACGTCCCCAAATGCGTCATTGTACGTATAGCTGCCTGTCGGCAGCTTGAAACCGAAGCTTATGCCGGTCGACATGTCCGGTGAAAACCCGGTGTAGATGCCTTCGACCCGAATATCGCCAAGAGTCGCCCAGTCTAGCGATACGATGTCACTGCCAGAGGCGCCGCCGGTTGTCTTGAAATATCGATCATCATACGGCACCTCGACCTGTAAACCCCAACTGCGATCGAACATGTACTGAACACCAGCCGTGACAAAGTGCGTCCGGATCTCCTTGTCGCCATTATTTGCAGCCGGCGCTGATGAGGTGTCGTGCCAATTGTGGTCCTGATCCTGATAGTCGTACTCAACAAAGGCCATCCCGCCGGCCCCTTCGGGAAGCATCAAGCCTGTGCCCACGTCGAAAACGCCACATCCACAGGCGCAGGCCCAGCCAGCACTGGGTGCCAGTACGACTGCCAACAGCGATGCCAACCCAAGGCCGCGTGGGAGATGCATCCAGAGTTTGGCAAAGCGCCGTCCGGGAGCGCTGCTAACGGAAGATTGCTGCCCTACCCCTTTTCGGGCAACGGAGCACTTCGAGTTGGTTTCAATCATGGGAACTGCCATGTATAGCTGCGGAAGGGCAGCATTCGCTACCGCTAATCTTGTTTCTGTATTGGTCATCTCAGGACTCCTAAAGTCGCCAGATGCCGCATTATGCGGCTATCTGGCCACTACATTTTTCCTCGTTAATGGATTTGATCGTGACAGGCTGGAGGCCTATCCCACTTCCTGCGCTTAGGCGGGAATGAGGAGTCGAGGAGGGGGGTCGGGTGGCTCGGTGGGTCGCATGGAGGTGCCAACGGCGTCCGGCAAAACCGGCTTCAGCGTGACGTCGTGTGATAGCACGACCGTCAGCATGGGCAATACAATCTGAAACTTCACAACAATTACTGTGTCGCTGGTTGGCCCGTTCTCGCCGCAACGAGAGGCCCGCAGCAAACAGCCGGATTTCGTCTGTGCGCCCTTGGAAGAACAACAGCATGTGCCGTGTTTCTGGCTGTCCGCGGAACAACAGCATTGACGCGGAGCACATCCGCCCGCGGGCATGAGGGGACGCATGGCAACCGCTTGTGAAATCGGGAGCTCCGCCTGCACGAACAGAAATGCTGCAAGCTGCAACAACACGACCAGAAGATTAAATCGAGCAAATTTCACGGCCATCAATTCTGCAACTCGCTACCTTGATACTCCGGAGTCCGCATACGGTTCAATATGAATCGTCACGTCGTGGACGCGCGGCAGCCTCGCGCGAATCGCGTCCTTCACCGTGTGCGACAGCTCATGCGCCACTGCCACGGTCAGTTCACCGTCCACTTCGACGTGCATATCGAGCCAGTATTCGTGCCCCATCTTGCGGGCAAAACATTTCTCCACGCCCCGGACGCCGTTCACCTGCAGTGCGATCGTGCGCGCCAGCCCTGCAATATCTTCCTTGGGCGCAGCATCCATCAATTCGTCGAGGGCTGGCCGTAACAGCCTAAGTCCGTTGATTCCGATGATCACCGCCGCAAAAATTGCCGCCCAATCGTCCGCAGCTTCATAACCCTCGCCCCCCACCAGCGCGATGCTGATCCCGAGCGCCGCAGCCGCGGACGTGATCGCATCGCTGCGATGGTGCCAGGCATCGGCCTTGACGGCGGAACTCTCGATCTCATCAGCCACGCGCCCCGTGAAACGGAAGAGTCCTTCCTTGATGAACACCACACCCAACAGCACGAACAACGTGTACGCCGCCGGTGCGTGATGCGGGGCCGTGATTCCCTTCGCCGCCTGCACACAGATCAGCAACGCCGCGCCCAACAGCATCACAGACACCGCCGCGGCCGCAATGGCCTCGGCTTTCCCGTGGCCGTAGGGATGTTCTTCGTCGGCGGGCTTTTCCGCAATGACGACTCCGCGCCAGACGATGATCGAACTGACCGTGTCAGCCATGGATTCGATAGCGTCGGCAATCAAGGCATAGGAACCGCCAAAGATTCCTGCCAGCAGCTTGGCCACCGCCAGCACCACGTTTGTGGAAAGTCCGATCGCCGTTGCCCGAACGCTGCGCTGGAGACGGGTATGGTTCATTTAGCAGTCGTACTACGGCGTAAGTCTCCGACGCGGTGGCGCGAGAAGCCCACAGTCCAGTCACTTCGCCAGCAGCGTCATCACGGCCTTCTGCGCGTGCAAACGATTCTCCGCCTGATCGAAAATCGTTTTCTGGTGCGCCTCAAACACGTCAGCGGTGATCTCTTTCCCCACGTACGCCGGCAAGCAATGCATCACGAGCGCGCCGCGCCTGGCTTGCTTGAGCACCGATGTGTTGACCTGATATGGGGCGAGAATCTTCAGTCGTTCCGTCGCCTCCGCTTCCTTGCCCATGGAAACCCACACGTCCGTATACAGCATGTCGGCGTTCTTCGCGGCTTCGGCGACATCTTCTGTTACGTGAATGTTGCCGCCAGCGCGCTTCACCCAGTCGGCGCCCGGCTGAAATTGTTTGGGCGCCGCCACCCACATTTCCATCCCCGTCTTCGCCGCGCCGAACAGCCATGAGTTACAGACGTTGCAAGCGCCGTCTCCGAAAAACACCACCTTCTTGCCCTTCAACGTTCCCAGCTTTTCCGAGACCGTCTGGAGATCCGCCAGAATCTGGCAGGGATGTTCATCATCGGTCAACGCATTGATCACGGGAATCGTACCCGCCTCGGCGAATTGCTCAAGGTCGCGCTGCGCGTAGGTGCGTATGACCACGCCGTGAACGTAGCGCGAAAGCGTGCGCGCCGTATCAGCCACAGTTTCCCCACGGCCCATCTGAATATCGTTGATGGAAAGATAGAGCGATGAACCACCCAGTTCGCGAATGCCCACCTCAAAACTGACACGCGTGCGCGTACTGGCCTTGTTGAAAATCAGCGCCCAGGTTTGGCCTTTGAGCGGTTGCTTCTGCTTCGCTTTGCCCCGGCCTTTTTTGAATTCCGCCGCCAGCTTCAGAATCTCGCCGATCTCGCGACTGCTGAGTTGCTCGACTGTAAGCAAATGTTTCATGATTTCTGACCTACCATTACAAATGACGCCCGCTGATTCCGCTGCGGCGATACTTCCCTTCCTCCACCTGTTCCAGCCAGCGATTGAGCCGCGCCGCGATTTGTTCGGGCGTCTCCTTCATTAACGCCCACCGCACCGTGACCGTAATGCCTTCGTCGCTGATGTCCTCCACGAAGATGCTATTCGGCTCCATGTACTGGTTCCACGACATCAAAAAATGTTCCGACGGTTTCTGCTCCCATTCAAAGCGCAGCCGCTTTTCTTGCGATGTGTCCACGGGCAACACACGCTCCACATCCACCGTCTCCACACACTTGCCGACTTTGCCGTCCATGTTACTTGCCTTCGCTCTCCTGAAATGTCTCCGCTATTTTTTCAACCGCCTCATCCACGTCGGCACGCGTCACATTCAGTGGCGGCAGAAATCGGACGGTGTTCGTCCCCGCTGCGATACCGATCAATCCATGCTCCGCCAGCTTCAACACCGCCGGCCGCGCCTCCAACGAAACGTCAACCCCGATCATCAAGCCGATCCCGCGCACCTCGCGAATGGCCGGGCATTGTGCCGATAACTCCCGCAACTTTCCAAGGAAATACTGACCAACGTCACGGGCATTGCGGAACAATCCGTCGCGTTCCAATGTGTCGAGCACCGCGAGGGCGACCGAACAGGCCAGCGGCGTGCCACCGAAGGTTGTGCCGTGCGTGCCGGGCCCCAATACGTCCGCGTACGGCCCGCGTATCCAGACCGCCGCAATCGGAAATCCGCCGCCCAGCCCCTTGGCCCATGAAATCGCGTCGGGCTGAACGTCGGGCGCAATGGCTCGGAACCCCAAGAACTCGCCCGTGCGGCCCATCCCGCATTGCACTTCGTCAAACATCAGCAGCAATTGATGCTCGTCGCAGAGCCGGCGCAGGCCACGCAGAAATTCCGCGGTCGCTGGCTTGATCCCGCTTTCACCTTGAATCGGCTCCAACAGAATAGCCACCGTCTTCGGCGTGATGGCCTTCGCGACCGCGTCGAGGTCGTTGAACGGCACGTGGCGAAAGCCATCCACGGGCGGCTCGAAGCCGTGCTTTACCTTCTCCTGCCCCGTCGCACTGATGCCCGCGAGCGTCCGGCCATGAAAGCTGTTTTGGAATGTCAGAATCTCATATCGGGCCGTTGGTAGGGCGCGACCTTTACCCGCCGTGGCGGGGCTAGGCGCGCCGTCATTTCCATATTTGCGTGCAACTTTGAACAGTGCTTCGTTCGCCTCGGCACCGCTGTTGCAAAAAAAGCATTTCCCTTCGATCCCAACCAACTCGACGAGCCGCTTGGCCAGCCGCCCTTGCGGCTCGGTGTAATACAAGTTCGATGCATGCACCAATACACTGGCCTGTTTCGCCAGAATCTCCGCCATGGCTGAATGCCCCAGCAGATTCACCGCGATGCCGCCGCCGAAGTCCAGATACTCCTTGCCGTCGGCGTCCCACACGCGCGCTCCTTTGCCGCGCACAAAGACGTACGGATACCGCGCGTAACTCGGTACGACGTAACGATCAAACAAGCCAACGATTTCGGAACGGTTCATTTCGCGGGCATCATGCGAAGAGCGGCTTGGCGTTGCAAGGAATTTGCGCGCCAGCGCACTACGCGCGCGGTGATATACAAGACCACTCCGAGACTGATGACCCCGGCCCACAGAGGGAAACCTTCCGTAAATGGCGGGATCTTATAGGTCCGCAGCGCGTCCATTCCGAAACTCAGCCCTGATCCGTACACGATGATGAGATGCACAGTGTATGACCAGAGCGAGAGTTGCCCGAATTCCAGGATCCAGCGTGTGCCCCGCACCGGCTTGCCAAACCAACAGCAAATTGCCAGTCCGATGAGCGCGCCACCCAGCCGCTCGAAAACAAACGTCGCATCGTACCAACCATTCGCGGGAACCAATCGTGACGCCACCAGAGACATGGTCCCCGCGGCGATGCAACGCACACTCTGCTCCCACGTCTTGCTGGCCGCGAAGATTGCCGGCCCGAGCCACACGCCCAGCAGCGGGAATGCAGCCCACGGCACGAGCGGGAAGAGGCCCACGCCTGTCGGCCACAGATAATTGAGCAACGGATGGGGCAACGCGGAGCTCGGCCCCCAATTGGCCGCCAAGGTAACGCTGCACAACGCCGCAATTCCCAATACAGAGCACACCATCCGATGTATGCGCGGCTTCCGCGCCAGCGGCACGAGCAACAGAATCAGCGACAGCGATCCCGCCACGCACTGCAAGATGTCCATCTTTGTCCACAGGGCCACGAGATGCGGACCTTGCGGTCCGAAGAACTGCCAGAGGAACGGCGTGGGAAGGTGAAGTAGATAGCCGACGAGGAAGATCTGACCGATGCGCCGCCACAGCTTGGTCCAGCTTTTGCCGAATGTGACGACATCCTGCCAGCGGTTCTGCAGGTTCATTCCGATCACGCCGCCGCTGACGAGCAGGAACGCCGGCGCCACAAAACCGTTAAGCCAGTTTAGAAAAACAAACCAAGCCGTTTCCCGGTATCGCGGCGCGAGGACTGCGTTGAACACGTGACATTCCGCCATCACAAGCACCGCGATGCCCCGCAGCCAGTCCAACGCCAGCAACCGTGCTCCCGAAGTATTGGATGAAGTCGTCACAGCGGTTCGTAGGAGCGATTTGTAATCGCGACCAGATCGCGAATGAAATTCGCTCCTACGTCACGATCTCAGTCCCGATGCCCTTGTCCGTGAAGATTTCCTGCAAAAGAGAATGCGGAATGCGACCATCGACGAAGTGCACGCGGCGCACACCCGCCCGTACGGCCTCCACAGCGCTGTCCACCTTGGGAATCATGCCTTTGTCGACAACTCCGCTGCGTTTGAGGTCGAGCGCCTCGCTGATGTGCAGACTTGAAATCAGGGTCTCGGGTTTGGTGGGGTCCCGCATCAAGCCGGCGACATCGCTCATGAACACAAGGCGTCGCGCCCCGACGGCCATCGCCAGTTTTGCCGCCGCCACATCGGCGTTGATATTGTACGCGTGGCCGTCCTCGCCGAGACCGATCGGGCTGATCACGGGAGTCACCTGGGCGCGCAGACATTTCCGCACGGCCTCCGTCGAGACCTCCGTAACTTCGCCGACGTATCCGAGATCGACGCCAGCACTCAGCAGCTTGCGGCATTTGAAAACATCTTTGCCCGAAAAACTGCGCGCTTTACCCCCCAGCTTCTGAATCGTCTCCACGATGTCGCGGTTGATCACATTCGCCAGCACGTCCTCGACGATCGCCATCGATTTCTCGTCGGTCACACGCATACCCTGGATGAATTGGGCATTGATGCCCGCTTTCTCCATCGCCTTCGTGATCGCCTTGCCGCCGCCATGGACCACCACGGGGTTGATACCGACGGCCTCCAGGAACACGACGTCCGCCGCGACGCCCGAGCGCACCTTCGGATCGGGCGAGTCCATGAAACTGCCGCCGTATTTCACGACAAACGTGGAGCCACGAAAGCGTTGCATGTACGGCAGCGCCTCCAGCAAGACATCGGCTTTCTTGATGAGGTCGTCCATCTTCTTTTGTCATTCTGAGCAGAGCGAAGAATCTTGGTCGCATTCCGGCCAGACCCTTCGCTTTGCTCAGGGTGACAGCTCTTGCGCGTTCACTCGCCCTTGTTCAACTCGACGTATTTCTCCGTCAAATCACATGTGTGCATCGTGCACTCGCCGCGGCCCAGATACAGGTGAATGTCGATGGTGAACGTTGGTTGCGCGACGATCTTCTTCAGTTTCGGTAACGGCGTACGCGTGGCCATGCCGCCCTGTGCCGCCAGCAGTCCGTTGTATGCAATGTCCACGCGCCCCTGTTGAATCCGCGCGCGCGAGTAACCCAACGCGTCGAGGATACGGCCCCAGTTCGGATCACCACCGCACCAGCTTGTCTTCACCAGCACCGAGTTCGCCACGGCGCGCGCGGCAATCTCCGCATCACGGTCGGTTGTCGCTCCGTGAACATTGATCGTCACAAACTTCGACACACCCTCGCCGTCGCGTACGATCATTTTGGCGAGTTCCAAGCAGACGAAGTCGAGCGCCTCTTGAAACTTTGTCAGCGGCACTTTGCCCGCTACGCCGTTGGCCAGCAGAATTACCGTGTCGTTGGTGCTCGTGTCGCCGTCCACGGTGATGCGGTTGAATGACTTGTTCACGGCATGACTCAGCGCCTTCTGCAGTGCCGCCCGCGGAATCGCCGCGTCGGTCGTGATGAAGCTCAACATCGTTGCCATGTTCGGCTGAATCATGCCCGCGCCCTTGGCGATACCGCCGATACGAATCGTCTTCCCGCCCGCCTTGAACTGCACCGCCACTTCTTTCGCGAACGTGTCGGTAGTCATGATCGCTTCTGCGGCCGCTGGGCCGCCGTGCACGGAAAGAATGCCCAGAAGTTGTTTGATGCCGCCCTCGACTTTGACGATGGGCAGGTTCACGCCGATACGACCCGTGGAACACACGAGCACGTGGTTCTCTGCGCAACCGAGGCGTCGGGCGACCGCACAGGCCATGGCGCGGGCATGAACCGCGCCGTCTTTCGTGCAGGCATTGGCGTTGCCGCTGTTGGCCACAATCGCGCACGCCTTGCCCGATTTCACGTGCTGCATGCACAATTTCACCGGCGCGGCTTTCACCTGGTTCATTGTGAACGTCGCCGCGACCGTCGCCGGCACGTTGGAGACGATGAGCGCGATGTCCTTGTTGCCATTCTCTTTAATCCCGGCGGCCAGCCCCGCCGCGCGAAACCCGCGTGGCGAGGTGACCGAGCCGTCAATTCGTGTCCATGAAGTCTTCATACCAAGAGGCCTGCTGTTTCTTCGTAACCGCACACGAGGTTCAGGCACTGCACGGCCTGGCCGGCGGCGCCCTTGGTGAGGTTGTCGATCACGCTGACGATCACGAGACGGTTCGTGCGCGGATCGACGCGCACGGAAATGTCGCAATAGTTGGTCGCCTCGACGTGTTTCGTATCCGGCAGCGACTGCGTGACACGTACAAATGCCTCGCCCTCGTAGAACTCGCGGTACACGGCGAGCGCGTCTTTCGCTTTCGACTCGCGCGTCATATAAATGGTGCTGACAATGCCGCGGTTGAGCGGGATGAGATGCGGGCTGAAGGAAATCGTCACGCCGAGTCCCGCCAGTGCCGAAAGCTCCTGCTCGATCTCGCCAATGTGGCGATGCTTCGGGATTCCGTAGGCGCGCGCGCTTTCGTTGCACTCCGTGAACAGATATTCGTCCGCCACCTTGCGTCCCGCACCGCTCACGCCGCTGAGGCTGTTCGCGATAATGCTGTCGGGTTTGCCGAGGCCTTTCTTGATCGCCGGCGCCGCGCCGAGAATGATGCTCGTAGGATAGCAACCCGGGCACGCGACCAGACTGGCGCCACGAATCTGGTCCCGGTGAAGCTCCGGCAAGCCATACACGGCCTGCTTCAGCAACTCGGGCGCGGGATGTTCATGCTCGTAAAACTCCTTGTACACCGCCGCGGATTTCAACCGGAAATCGGCGGACAAATCGAGCACCTTGATCCCCTTCTGCAACAGGGCGGGCGCGTACTCGGCGGCCACGCCGTGCGGCAGCGCGAGAAATGCGACGTTCGTGTCAATGCGGTTCACGTCCGGCTCGACAAACGTCGCATCGACCTGTCCGCGAAATCGCGGGAACACGTCCGCCACGGATTTTCCCGCGTATTGTCGGGACGTGAACTGCGTGATCTCCACATGCGGATGCCGCAGCAACAAGCGGATGAGTTCCTCACCCGAATAGCCGCTGGCGCCCACGATGGCTGCGGTTGTTTTTTTCATTGCCAGATGGTCTGCGTTCTCCCGCAAAAAGCAACGAGCCCCGAATATGAAACCCGGGGCTCGCGCTTGCAAGTCGAGATTTGCTGGTCGATTAACGTTTCGAGAACTGGAATCGCTTGCGCGCGCCGGGTTGACCGTATTTCTTGCGCTCCTTCATTCTGGAGTCGCGCGTCAGAAATCCTCTTTGGCGCAACACCCCTTTGAGGTCGGGCGACGCCTTTAGCAGGGCGCGGGCGATGCCGTGACTGATCGCGCCCGCCTGGCCCGACACGCCGCCGCCATTGACGCTGATGACCAGGTCAAATTTGCCGGCGTTCTGCGTCGCTTCCAGCGGCAGGAACGCCACCACGCGTTGATTGGGCACCGACAGGTATTCATCGGCGGTGCGGTCGTTGATCACAATCTTGCCGGTGCCCGACGTGAGGCGCACACGCGCCACGGCGTTCTTGCGGCGACCGGTCCCGAGGAAGGCGTTCAATTGTGCGGATGCTGTTGCCATGGGAGTACCACTACATTATAGGGAAACGGGTTCCGGCTGCTGCGCACTGTGCGGATGCGCCGCGCCGGCGTACACTTTGAGTTTGGTGATCATCGCGCGACCGAGCCGGTTGTGGGGAATCATCCCCTTCACCGCGTGCTGGATCAACTTCTCGGGATGCGTCGCGCGCACCTGCTTGACTGTGCGGCGCTTTTCCTTGCCCGGATACTGCGAATAGGACATGTAGACCTTGGCCGTTTCCTTCTTGCCAGTGACCACGACCTTCTCCGCGTTTACCACCACCACGAAATCGCCCGTATCGACATGCGACGTAAACGTCGGCTTGAGCTTCCCGCGCAGGACGTCGGCGGCCTTCACGGCCACCTTGCCCAACACCTGATTGCTGGCGTCAATGACATACCACCGCGGTTTCTGCTCTTCTTTTTTTGCGAAAAACGTGCTCATAATTCCCTGATTAAAATGCGTGAAGCGGCGTACCGTAACCGACCCCTTCCGCCCCTGTCAACGCCAATTTTAGCGCCGATTCCTAGCTTCGATCTCCTGTCTTTTGGTAGGGCTGGACCACCGGGCCAGCCGTCGCCTCTCCACAGGCATCCGCCCGCCTCCGAAATTGGGTTCGTTTCGTAATTATACACAATTCCTTGCCCCCCACTCTACTTCCCCTCAAAGAACTGCGGCGATTATACCCCATTGAGACGCCTGCGTCGAGAACAAATACCCAATGGCGCGACTCCGAGTTCTTCGCCTCCCGCGAACTGCGCCGTCTTCGCCTCTCCCGCCGTAAAAGCACTCTGCGCCAGCCTACCGTCAATGCTCTTCGCAAACTTTCTTGCTGTCACGGGGCGTTTGTTCTGATAAAAGAACCTTGTAGGCAACGCGAGTTCATTCTATGAGGCGACTACCGCGAGTTCTCAATTTTCCGCCGCCTTCCACCTCCGGCGCTTGGTGGAAGGACCAGATCATCTGCGGCGATTCCCGGTCGATCCTTCATGCCATGCCGGACGAATGCGTCCATCTGGCCATCACCTCGCCACCCTACAATGTCGGTCTCCAGTACGACTCGCACAACGACAAGATGCCGTACGAAGAGTACTTGCAATGGCTCACGTTGTTCTGGAGCGAACTATACCGCGTCCTCGTGCCGGGCGGCCGATTTGCTCTCAATATCGCCCCAACCAGCATCAAGGACTTTCGCCCGATCCACTATCACATGGCGCGAGACCTCATGCGTCTCGGCTTCATTATGCGCACGGAGATTCTCTGGTATAAACAGACTATGCGCCGCCGGACTGCATGGGGCTCGTGGAAAAGCCCGCGGAATCCGCACATGGTGCCGAGTTGGGAATATGTCCTCGTGTTCTCGAAAGGCTCGTGGGCGCTGGAAGGCAATAAAGCCGATGCGGATATTACCGGCGAGGAATTTATCAAGTACTCCGACGCGTTCTGGCCAATCCCGCCCGAGACGCGTGGCCGCCAACCATTCCTGAATAGCCTGTATCCGCCACGCCGGGGACGGAAAGCGCCAGAAGAAAAGAAAAACGGCCACCCGGCTCCATTTCCAGAAGAGCTAATCAAGCGAATCATCAAGTTCTACAGCTACCGGGGCAACGTCGTTCTTGACCCATTTGGCGGCATCGGCACAGTCGCCACAGTGGCCCAGCGGACCGGCCGTCACTACGTCCATCTCGATCTCTCCAGGAAATATTGTGCCATCGCAGTAAAACGCGTCGCTGCCGAAATGAAACAGATGCGTCTCGACGAGATACCGGCACACAAGTTAGAGAACATACCTGTTCCTTCCTCGCTCGCTGAGACCAAGGCCACGTACTCCGCTGACAAGAAGGCCAAACGGAAATGACCGATAATAAAACCGCCCAAGCAGCGCGCGCCCAGGCAGGGACCAACTTGGAGTCGGTCGTCGCGCAAATCCTCAACCTCCTGCTCAACAAACAGCATATCTTCGTTATCAAGGGCAGCGTTAAGGAACTGCGACACGTCCTGCAGGACGATGCCCTTGCAAAGCAAATCATCGAGTACAGCAAACTGCCCGTCAAACGCCCTTGCGATCAGAAGCAAATCGAAGACTATCCCGACACCGACCTCTTCGTCATCTACAGGGACGATGCCAAATGGCGAGTCCTCGGCATCATCAGTTGCAAAGTATCGTTCCATGCTCGTCACACAGAAGTCGCCTTTTGGGGACTCGCTATCCGCACCAGTTCCAACATGAAATACGTCTGCGTAACCGAGGACTCGGACATTTATTCCGGGAAGAACTCTGAACTCGGCACGTCTTGCACAGAATCGAAGGCGACAAGGCGAATTCTAGAGAGCTACACGGCGCGCGTCTACATCATCAAGAAATACTCCTCAATCGACGACCCGCAGTTGGTCGATGATGTGAGGGAGTTCCAGCAAGCGCTACAGAAAACGACACCCGCCTCCCGTATGGCGAACCCGCACTTCGACGACCCGAAGCTACCACATCACACGCAGTACTGTGCCAGCGTATGTCCTTTGGATGAGCTCTATTTCGATGTGTTGCGCTGGCGGGATGAAGCACTCCCGTCGTAAGGCGACTTCGTTCCCTTCGGATGCTGAGCGTTCAAGATTGAACGGCACACATGGCTCCTCTCCCACCAGTTTACCCCGCGCCGAGCGCGGCTCCCGCTACTCCTTCGCTCTTCTCCCTTCCTACTTCCACCCTCGGCTACTTGGTTTCTCGGCTACTCTGCTCCCTCAGTCGTGCTCCCCGCTCTCGCCTTCCCCCTCCGCTCCTCCACCCTTGCATTCGCCCTGAAAAGCAGTATTCTCATCCCCTATAGGGATGGTCGTTGCCTTCCCTGAAATATCAATCTGTCTGCGGGGCGAGCGATGAAAAAAGGGATTATTGTTGTCGGGATCGTGGCGGGGTTGGGCGTCTTGGGGCTTGCCCTGCCAGGCCGGGCGGAACACGGGCCTGCCGTCCGCACCGAAACCATCCTCGGCTTTTCGCAGACCGTCGAAGGCACCGCGACGGTGGCCGTGTTGACGCAATTAGGCTGTCCCACGCAGGTCTGCTCCACCAACGCCGGCATCGCCATCGTCTGCAGCAACATCATCGTCGAATCGCAAATGTGTTTCACCAACGAGGTCCCCAACCTCATCTGCACGACCAACTTCACCACCGTGATCCACTGCCTCCCCGTCGCCGAGCCGCTGTTCATTGCCTGCTTCACCAACAGCGAAGGCGAGTTAATCTGCACCAACCGCTTCGTACCGGTTCCCGTTTGCATCACCAATACCGTGCCGATCCTGTCCTGCACCACAAATGGATTTCAAACGGTCATCCACTGCGAACCGCGCCGGATCGTCACCGAGGTCTGCTTCACCAACTCCGGGCCGCAGCTCGTTTGCACAAACGACTTTGGCACCAATTCCATCCTCCGCGTGAACGAAACGGTGACGGGACCGCTCGTCGCCTCCGCTTGTGATGAACTCGGCGCCTTTCTGCCGAGCAACGCCGTCTTCCACGCCACGTTCCTGGCCGACATGCGCCAGACAGATTGGCGCGGGCTCCATACCGGCGTGTTCACGATCACCAGCGGCACCAGCACCGTCGTGGCCGGCACCCTGAGCGGTACCAGCGGCGTCGAAACCCACGGCACCGTCTGCGCGTTGTGCAACCACTTCGAAGGCACCTTGCTGGGTTCGTTGTCGGTCGCCGGCGCGTTCCGCGCCACCCGCATCCAGGCCAATTACTCTGGCGATTTCCCCGATGTCACCTGTCCCTCGACCAACATCCCACAGGGAGCGGTGGAATTGACACTGGACGGCGTCGCCGTGCTGCCAACCTGCCTGCCCGTCCTCGACCCGCCAGCCTCCATCGAACCGCGCATGCATTGAGGTCTGCCCTCAACGTTTGTACTCGGATCCGCCCCGCCTGCCGCCGCCATGTCATCCATCCAACCGACCGCGCAGCACATTGACTTCGCATCCTCAGTTTCTCACGCTTATCCATATGAGCGATGCCAAGCATCAACCCCTTTTTCCCAACTGACTTCGTCGCTCTATATTGGTAGCGTCACGCACAATGCCTACGAAATCCATCGCTGCAGTCCTCATACACGTTTCAGATGTTGCCGCCGGTCTTGCCTGGTATCAGCGGGCCTTCCCGAACGCAGTGCACAAGCGAGTGGAAGCGCGCAATTTCGAGTATTTGTCTATCGGTCGCCTGAATCTGGAGTTGGTCCGTGCTGATGAGAAAGTCGCCTCCGGCGCCGCAGGGTCGGTGGTGTACTGGCGTGTCGCAAACTTTGACAAGGCACTCAAGCACATGCAAGAGATTGGCGCCGTGCTTTATCGTGGGCCGATGGAAATCGAAGATGGTCAGCGCATGTGCCAGGTGCGCGACCCGTGGGGCAATTGCATCGGACTCCGTGGCCCCTGAACACCCATTTACGCTCCCCGCTCCCACTTCTCGCTCTTCCCCCTAGCTACTTGGCTGCTCGACTGCTCGGCTACCGCCCCACCCTGTCAACCTGAATTTCACCTCTTCTTTCACCTTTATTTGCAACTGTTTACCGCGTCCCAGTTGCAGTCCCCTTTTTCCCGCGCTATACTGTGGCCAAGAAAGTGCTGGTAATGGACGTGGAGACCATGGCATGAGCGATCACTCGGGCTATAAGAAGCCGACCCCTCCGGGCGGCCCTCTCAATTTCTCTGATAAATGGGGTCCGCGCGAGGAGTCCAGTCCAATCGAGGTCGTGGACAAACTGCTTTCCACGCTTCCCGATGGCGACCCGGCCCGCTTTGATCTGTTCCGGTTGCGCCAGCAAATCCAGGAACACGAACTGACGCTCTCCGAAGCCCGCGCCGCCATCGAAAAGATGGACGAAGTCATCAAAAAGGTGACATCGCCCGCCAACCGCATCGGCACGTTCCTCGGTTTCCCGAAGAAGGACCTCGCGCACGTCGCTGTCGGCGGTCACGATTACTTTTCCAACGTCGATCCACGCCTCGACATGGCGTCCCTGAAAATCGGCACCCGCGTGCTCGTGAATGAAGCCTACGTGGTCGTCGGCGATCTCGGCTATGACAACTCGGGGCCGGTGGGCAAGGTCGCGGACGTGTTGAAAGACGGACGCCTCCGCGTCGGTCAGGAACACGGGATGCATTCGGTCATCTTGCAACGCTGCAGCGATCTGCTCAGCGCGGATTTGAAAACTGGCGACGAGATCCGCATCGACCCGTCGTTCCGTGTCGCCGTGGAACTGCTCGCTTCGTCCGACAAACAGGACTTTTATCTGGAAGTCGTGCCGGAATTGCCCTGGTCGCGCGTCGGCGGCCAGACCGTTGCGATTCAAGCCATCCAGGACGCCATCGAACTGCCGTTGTTGCACCCGGATTTGTTCGACCGCTTCCATTATGCGCAGCCAAAGGGCTTCCTGCTCCACGGCCCGCCGGGCTGCGGCAAGACACTCATCGGCAAGGCGACGGCGTTCAACCTGACCGGCAAGCTCCGCGAAAAAAGCGGCCACGACATGAAGGAGTGCTTCATGCACGTGAAGGGCCCCGAGATTCTCAATATGTGGGTCGGCGAATCCGAGCGCATCGTGCGCGAAATCTTCGCCATCGCCCGCGAGAAACGCAAACAGGGCTACATGCCGTTCCTGTTCATTGACGAGGCCGAATCGATCCTCGGCACGCGCCGCGCGGGACGCTACGCGAACATTCTTTCGACGCTGGTGCCGATGTTCTGCTCCGAGATGGATGGCATCGAGTCGCTCAACGACGTCGTCATCATCCTCGCTTCGAACCGGGCCGACCTGATCGATCCCGCCATCCTTCGTCCGGGCCGCATCGACCGCAAAATCAAGATCGACCGGCCCAGCAAGGAAGGCTCGCACGAGATTTTCTCGATCTATCTGACCGAGGACCTGCCCATCGATCCCGCGACGCTGAAGGCGCACGGGGGCGACGCCAAGGCGTCCGTAACCGCGCTGGTGGATTCGGTGGTCAAGACGCTCTTCGCGCACCGTGACGAAAACCGGTTCCTCGAAGTGCAATTGCGCAGTGGCCGCAACGCGGTGCTCTATCGCGGCGACCTGATCAGCGGCGCGATCATTTCCAGCATCGTCGAGCGCTCCAAGGAAATGGCCATCAAACGCAGCATCGTCTCGAAAAAAGATGAAGGCATCAGCGAGGCGGACCTGTTGCGCTCGCTGGAACTCGAATACGCCGAGAATGACATCTTCCCGCCGACCGACATCACGGAAGACTGGCTGATGTTGCTCGATTACGATCCCGAAAACGTCGTCAAAGTCTCTCCGATTCGGCCCGTCTCCGCGACGCGGTCGAAAGGAGTCAGCGCGGTTGTCTGAGAGCGCGGCGCTGCGGTCGCCGTTTGCCAGCCATGCAACGCACCCTGGGCATTGAAACCGAATACGGAATCACTGTCGATGGGGCAGAGAGCGTGGATGTCGTCTCGGAATCGATTGCGCTCGTGCGCAGTTACACGCAGGCCGAACCGCCCGCCCAGGATTCGGCGCTGAAATGGGACTACAATCTCGAAGACCCCCATAAGGACATGCGTGGCTTTCGGGTCGATGAGCTGATGCAGGATTTCGACGAAGCGAAATATTTCGTCCAGGACCAGAACCGCAAGCTCAGCTTCCAGGAAATCAAGAGCGACCTCGTTCTCTCCAACGGCGCGCGCTACTACAACGACCACGCCCACCCCGAATACGCCACCCCGGAGTGCAAGCGCCTCCGCGACATCATCGCCCAGGACAAGGCGGGCGAGCGCATCATCGAAGAATGCGTCCGCCGCCGCAACCTGCACACGGCGGGTGGCGTCGTGAAGGTTTACAAGAACAACACCGATTTCGTCGGCCATAGCTACGGCTGCCATGACAATTATCTCATGGACCGTGATATTCCGTTCGATCTCGTCATCCGCGGCCTCACGCCGTTCCTCGTTACGCGGCAGATCGTCGCGGGCGCGGGCAAGGTCGGCATCGAAAGTGACGAGCGGGCGCCCGCCGGCACCTATCAGATCAGCCAGCGCGCGGATTTCTTCAGCGTGCTCGTGTCCATCGACACGATGAACCGCCGGCCGATCATCAACACGCGCGACGAGCCGCACGCCGACAGCGACAAGTATCGCCGTCTGCACGTCATCATCGGCGACGCCAACATGAGCGAGATCTCCGGCGCGCTGAAGATCGGTTCCACATCGCTCGTGCTCGACCTCCTCGAGCGCCGGCTGTGCCCGACTGGCATTGAGTTGGCCGACCCGATTGCCGCGTTGAAGGCCATCTCGCGCGACCCGAGCCTGAAGACCCCGGTCCGACTCGCCGGCGGCCGCACGATTGGCCCCATCGACATCCAGCGCGAGTATCTCGTGGCCGCCCAAAAGAATCTGGGCGGCAAGGATGAGGAAACCGACTGGGTGTTGGCGAATTGGGAGCAGGTGCTGGCCGATTTGGAGAGTGACCCGATGTTGTGCCGTGATCGGCTCGACTGGGTGGCCAAAAAATGGATGCTTGACGCGTTCGTCGAGGCCGAGAAAGTCGGCTGGGACGATCCGTGGCTCCAGTCCCTCGATCTCGAATACCACAACGTGCGCCGGGAAGAGGGCCTCTATGCTGAGTTGATGCGCCAGAATAAAATCCAGCGTTACGTGACCGACGATGATGTTCGCCACGCAATTGGTCATCCGCCGAACGATACGCGCGCCTATTTTCGGGGCCGCTGTATCGAGAAATTTGCGAAACAGATGAGTTCGGTCCAATGGGACGAGATCGCGTTTGGCGAGAACGACCACGAATCGGTGGTCCGGCTCTTGAATGTTTTTGACGACGCGGACGTGGCCCGCTACAATACGGCCATTGACAATTCCGCGGATGTGGAGACATTACTGCGCAACCTGGAAATAACGCGGAGATAATCGATATGGGTGATTCCAACGCACAATTCCCCGAACGCATCAATCGACCGAATTCTCCCGCCCCGTGGGAAAAGAAGGAAGCCGACGAGGGCGGACCGCGCCGGCCTGACGTGGACGCGCCGGACACGAAGGAATTGCTCAAGAAGATGCGCCGTGTCGATCCCAACCAGGCCAAGCGTTATCGCCAGCGCACGGGTCAGTAGGAGCGATTTTTTATCGCGATTCGCATGGATCATCCTCTACCGATTCCACAATTCCTGCATGACGGCGATTTCCTCAGCGTGCTGAAGGCGCACGGTTATGAGGTTGCGCCGCGTCTCGCCGAAGCCGCAGCCAAGTTCCAACACGAAATGGGCCACGGCAGCATTGCCACCGAAGGCACCACGGTCCTCGCCGTCAAATACAAGGACGGTGTGCTGGTGGCGGGTGATCGCCGCGCCACGGCGGGCAACCTCGTCATGTACGAGCGCGCCGAGAAACTCATCAACATCGACGAGCGATCCATTCTGGCGATTGCGGGCGTGCCGGCGGTTGCCTTTGAAATGGCCCGCGTCCTCGAACACAGCTTCAAATACTATCGGCGCAGCCAGCTCCAGGAAATGAGCACGGCGGGCAAAGTGCGCTCGCTGTCGAAGCTGCTGAAGGAAAACCTGCCGCTCACGTTGCAGGGCGTGGGCATGGTGGTGCCGGTTTTTGCGACGTACGAGACGGCCAACGGCAAGGATGGCGGCGGCAAAGTCTACTTTTACGACGCGCTCGGCGCGCAATTCGAAGGCGTGGATTATTCCGCCAGCGGTTCCGGCTCGCTTGCAGTGCGCAGCGTGCTGCATTACCTCAACACCTGGGGCGGCAAGCCCTTGGGCAAGTACAATGAGTCGGAAATCATCGTCACCGCGTTGCGCTTGCTGGATACGGCGGCCGACAGCGACACGGCCACGAGCGGCTACAATCCCAAGTCCGACATTTTCCCCATCCTGCGGATCATCACGAAGGAAGGCATCCGCGAAATCCCCGACACCGAGTTGAGTCGCGTGTACAAAAGCGAAGTGTAGCGCCCGCGGAAACCAGATCACCGAACCATGATTGAAGAACCATATCGCTGGATCGAAGCCATCAGCAATCGGCGCGAGTACATCGAGGACCAGTTGCGCCTGGGCAGCCCGGTGATCGCGCTGAATCACGCGGACGGCCTCGTCTTGCTGACTGTGAGCCGGGAGACGCGCAAGGTGTTCGAGATTTACGACCGCGTGGCGTTCGCAGCCTTGGGCCATCCTGCCGACATCGAGCGGATGCGGCTGGTGGCCATCGATCTCGCGCACATGGAAGGATTCAACCGCGCCGTGGCGGACGTGTCGTTGCGCCGGCTCGTCAATTTCGGGTTGAGCCCGGCCCTGAAGACCGCATTCGAACAGGTGTTCAGCGCGCCCTTCATCGTCAAGATGTTGCTCGTGGAACTCGGCGACGAAGCCGAGCAGGATTCGATCGTCAAACTCGATTATGATGGTTCCTTCGCCCGCAGCGAAATCGAAATGCGCGAGCCGTTCGACGTGCTGGCCGGCACCAGCGAAGCGGAAAAGGCGATGTTGGATTATCTGGTGGAACACAACGGTAATCCGCGCCGTTCCCTTGAGGATGCACTGAAGCTCGCGGCGAAAACCTGGGCGATCGGCATGGAGGCTGCGGAGCAGGGCAAGGGCGCAGAAGACGAAACCGACAAAGAGCGCGAGGTCGAGCCGGAGAAGGTCCTCAAGGAGTACCTGAAAACCCGTCACATCGAAGCCGCGGTCCTGGAACGTAGCCGGCCCGTCACGGGAAGATTCCGCCTGCTGGATGAGAAGGAAATCCGCAGCGCGTTGAAAGACTTATGAATCGCATCGTCGGATTGGAGACCGAATACGGTTGTCTGGTCAGCAGTGACGATCGGCAGGGCGGACCCGACGCGTTTCCCATCCGCGTCAAGAACCACCTCTTCAAAGTCGCGCGCCTCGGCGCAATCGACCTTCACTATCGCGACTACGAAGAGCCGCCGGGCAACGGCGGCTTCCTGCTCAACGGCGGACGATTGTATCTGGACATGGGGCATATCGAGTATTCGACGCCCGAATGCATCAGCTTGCGGGACGTGGTGTCCTTCGACCACGCAGGCGACCAGCTTCTCCAACATGCCCTCGAGAGCATGGGTATCGCCGACCGCGTGTCGTTCGTGAAGAACAATATCGACCATCACACGGGCGCGACCTTCGGCTGCCACGAGAACTACCTGATGAAGCGCGGCGCGCAATTTACGCCGCAGGTGTTATCGGCACTGTTGTCGTTCCTGGCCACGCGCCAGATTTTTTCGGGCGCGGGCCGCGTCGGCCAGGCCAATCCCCTCGCCTTCGAGTTCGACCACGGTCGTCACGACCAGCCGGTGCAGTTCCAGATTTCGCAACGCGCCGACCATATCGTGAACGACATTTATCAGTGGGTGCAATTCAACCGCGCGATCATCAATGCGCGCGACGAGCCCCTGGCAGATTACCGCAAATACCGCCGTCTCCACCTGCTGATCGGCGATTCGAACATGAGCCAGTACGCCACCGCGCTTAAGGTGGGCACCACATCGCTTGTCCTGGATCTGCTCGAGGAAGGCATCCTTCCGAAACGCGTAGGGCTGATGGATCCCGTGCAAGCCACCCGCGACATTTCGCGTGACCCGCACTATCGCTGGATCGTCCGACTCGAAAATGGCCAGACGCGCACGGCGTTGGAGATCCAACATTCGTTTCTCGGGTTGGCGAAGCACTATCTCGCAGGCATGGACCCCGAGAATGATTGGATCATCCGCGAATGGGAGAATGTTCTGGCCGGACTGGAACGCGACCCGATGTCACAGGCGGACAAGATCGACTGGGTCGCCAAAAAGTGGATGCTGCAAATGTTCATCGACCAGGAAAAGCTCACGTGGGACGATCCGTGGGTGCAATCGCTCGATCTCGAATACCACAACATCGACCCGCGCCGCGGGCTATACTTCGCGCTCGTCGAGCAGGGCCGGTCCCAGCACGTGGTTACGCCCGAGCGCATTGCATTTTGCGTCCAGAACCCGCCGAGCAACACCCGCGCCCAGGCCCGTGGCATCGCCGTCCGTCATCTACGCGACCAAGCCGGCAGCTACATCATCAATTGGGACTCGATCGCCGTGGAAACCAAGGACCCCCTCATCATGAACAATCCGTTCCATCCTTACCAATCCGAGGTGGCTCAGTTGCTCTTCAGTGATCGCGACGACCATCGTTCTTCCCTCCAGGCGTAGCGCGACTTCCGGCGAACAGTCGCCAACGTAGTTGACTTCGGGAAATCTGGTCGTACACTAGGTTTCAGGCGAGTAGCCCAGTAAGAGCGGGGACGTATTGTGACGCGAGGCACTGTTCTACTAATCGAAGACAGCCCGGCAGACCAACAGGCTGTCTGTGACACGTTGAGTGCCAAGGGCTATTCCGTTACCACCATTAGCGACCCGGACCGCGCGTGGAACACGGTCGAGGCCTGGGCGAAACAATACAACCTCGTCATCATCCAGGAAGTCATGCGGGGTCACACCGGAATGGATCTCGTGCACGAGGCCCGGTTGTGCCGGAAAGATCTGCCCGTATTGGTCGTCACGCGCGATGGCGACTGGAACGGGTACGCGCGCGCCCTCAGTGAAGGGGTGGTCGACTATTTTCAAACTCCGGTCGACCACAAAACGTTGGTCAGCACCGTGGAACACGCGCTGGCGCAACCGGTGTGATCACGTCAAGCGGAGCAACTACTTCGCTGGCTCCATGAACAGCCCCACGACGCTGGTGAACCCGTGAATGAACGCGCGGTGACCCACCGGGCCAATCTCGCCATTGCAGAAAAATCCGGCCACGGGCACCGGGCCAAGGCTTTCCTGCACCAATTTGATGTCATGATCGCCCGTACCGTACATTCGTTCACCCCGGCCCAAGCAACTGAACAACAGCGCCCCGGCTGGTTGCTGCGTTCCCAGCCGGTCGCGCTCCACCGCCAGTAGGTGGCGTAAATCTTCGTCCGCCGTCGCCGCGTCGCGCACTTGAAACTGCACGGTCTGCCCCGTGTGCATCAGATCCCCCACCGCCAGCGCGCCTGACTGGGGGTCGCTGCCGAGGAGGTTGCGGATCAGAAAATCGCCGCGGGCGAATTCCTCCTGGTACTCGTTGACCACACGACCGAGAAATAGCGCGGTGCGGGCCAGGTCGCGGTCGCGCGACGGCAATTGCGGCAACATCTCCTGCAGGATTTTCATGGGCGGCCGGCCCGCCAGTTCGAACACAACATTCTTGTCCGCCCGCGTAACTGTGAACGGTTCGCCAATCGGCCGGCATCCTTGGGAGACCACTGACCGCACCGCGATTCGGCCGGTCAAACCGACGCCGATCGCGCCTTCGTCATAGACCTTGCCATCGACAAATAACCGGTTGTCACCGGGCTGTTGGGCGCCGCTGGCCAACCCGCCGATCATGGGTGCTTCGGGATACGCTTCGACCAATGCGTCGACAAGCTGCATCGCCCGCGTCGTGAACGGGTCCACGAGCAGGACAAATTGTGGCGCGGTGCCGGGCTCCAATTCAAGTTGGAAGTGCCAGAACTCCGGGCCCGACGCTTCCTCCAGGTCTTTCTCCGTGAGATGAAAGGGGAAAATCTGCACGTCAGGCAACTCAGCCACCAACAAGGAAATGGATGGCATCTCCTCAATCTCCTGGTCGGTACCGATGATTCCGGCCCCCGTGCAGCCGATCAAATGCCGCGCGCCGACGGCTTTCTGCGTCGCATCGACGATTTCATCAATGCGCGGCACATATTTCGGGTGCACAAACATCACCGCGAGCTGTGTCTTGGCCGGTCCAAGCCGGGCCGCAATCTGGCCCCGCAGGTCTTCGACAGCTTCCGCCCATTCGGTTTTGGTTGTCAGTGCCGACGCGAATTGCATGGCTCACTCTCTCCGAAACGCAGCCTTTTTTCAATAGGCGGCTGTCGAAAGAGCAAGAAATGAGCCTTCTCTAATATGATGGCGGTGGCGGCGGCGGACGATTGGGCCGATACAACGACGGCGTGTTGATCATGAAGTCGATGATTTTCTCGCTCACGCTGTTGTCCTTCAGGTCGAGAATCTCCGCCGCGCTCAAATGATACACCGTATGCGAGGCGCGAATCTGGCTGATGATGACTTCGTCGCTAAGGCCCGACTTGGCCAGCATCTTGACGTCGGCCAGGCCCAATGGCTGGCTGGGATACCGGACAGCCGGCGGAGGTGGCCGCCTCCGCGGGGTTTCGCAGCCGGCAACCGCGAGTCCCACTGCCGCTACCATGACGCACGCAATTTGTTTATTCATAACTGGTTCCTTCCCTCCGCTTCAATCCGTCAATCATTCAGACCGTGGCACCCGTAGTATCGCTCAAATATGGCCCGTTTGGAAAGACGGCAGCGAAAAACGGGTAGTGTCCTAATTTGAAATCATTCGCCGGTGATGATGCGTATTAGGGCTGCCAAGACCACGCTGAGTCCGATGAGGGCAAATCCGATTCCGTATTGCAGGGTGTAAACCACTTGGCGTATTACACCAGCTTCTGGCGTATTTTCTCCCACCTCACCGGCGCACCCAGCAACGACCAGTACCAGTCCAAGCAAAAACATAAGAATGCACGCAATTTGGAGAAGGGTTGTTCCTTGTTTCTTCGGAAGTGGAGGTGCCTCGATCTTGGCTGTTGACGTGCGTCTATCCCGATCAAAAACGATTGTCTCTAGGTGACAATGAGGGCATTCGATTGTTCTGGTTTCGGCGAATCGAAGCTCTGACCTATCAAACTCGATGCCCTTGCCGCAATTCTGACAGGGACAAGTTACGAATACCTCTGCCATAAGGCGAGACTATCACACTCCAAACAAGACCAGAATGCAATTTTCTGATGCCACCGGCGGCTTGTGATTACTGTACCAGTTGAGGCTTTCCGACTCAAAAGTTCACTTCTGCGCCTTGCTGGCGATAGCAGCCCGCACAGCCGTATGTGGCGAGTCAACGGGCGGAAGCTCCAAGACCGTGATATAGCGCGTTGTGGTGCCATCCTTGAAGTTCCACGCATAGCACCGGGTGGCCTTCGGGTGGCCCATGAGCGCGAACACTTCAACGACACCCTCCCACACAACTTGCTCGCCAAACATCTCACGCACTGGCACGGAATGATCGTGGAGTGCCTTGCACTTGTGTCCAGCCTCTATTGCATCCCGCAGGTTTGTAATGCGCTCGGTCACGCCTCAATCATATCCACAAGCTGCCGCACCGTCCACGGAGAAGTGGTCACGCCTGCTTCCATTGCCGGGGTGCAACGGATGGTCTTGTGAATCTTCACGAAATTGTAATACCCGTAGTGCAACGCGACTGCGGCCCGGAAGTTCTCAATTTTCTTGGAGAACGCATTCGTGAGACGGGACAATCGACGGCAGTGCATCCTGAGCGTGTGATTCTGTTTTTCAACGTAGCTCGTGGAGATCAGGTCAATGTCGGGATTCCCTTGGACGGGGAATTTCTCCACTTTCAACACTTCGGGCGGAGAGTATCGGCGCTGCTCCATTAGCTCCGTGTGGGTAAAGGTCTTAATAATTGAGCCATAATCGACGTTCGCCCCGAAAGCACGCTCCACAGCGCCCTCGTAGCACCTGAGAGCGTCGCTGGAGATTTGAATGCGGTGAGACAGGCGAGAGGCCAAATCCTCAATGAAGCAGTTCGCCATGTACTGAGTCCGGTCACCAACAGCGAACGCTGGCACGAGCTTCGTATCGGAGTCGATTGCAACCCACGTCCAAACGTCGCCTATTCCCTGAGCCGCGTTTTTGCGAACGGCGGTCTTTTGCTTCATACCGATGAAACCCCATACCTCGTCCACTTGGATGTGCCGGGAATTCAGGTTGCGCATCTTTTCATCCATGATGGCCTTGCAGCCTTCGCCCATGCGGACGCCTAGGCGCATTACAGTGTCACGATGGACGCCGGTGACGCGCTCCACAGAGCGTATGGAGCTTCCCTCGCACAACATGGAGATCGCGGTCGTTTTCAGTTCTGGTTTCAAAGTATTTGCCATATTTTCCTCTTGCTTTATCTTGAATTAAGTATTACTCTATTCAAGATAGAATGTCAAACACAAAACAAAGGAAATTGCGCTGGGGCGGGGCACGAAGAGGGGCCGGGCGAAAAGACCCGGTTACCAAGGTGAAAATTTGTGTTTCCGTAAGCGAACAAAGCTGGCACACTGCGCTCAAGTCGTGGAAAGGAAAGGCTTCTCATTTGGTAGAGATGTTGCTTTCGGCCCATGTTGACGCGGGTTGTGTCAGACCCAAAAGAGGTACGACGCCATGAGTGACACAATCGAAATCAAGCTTAGCGGCGGAAAAATACCGCCAGAGAAATTTATTGCTGCTATTGAGAATTTTCTGGCGGTTGTCCAAGGAGTTGGGAGGAACATCGGTGGTTCCCAAGACCCAATTCAGTGGACGGTCGAGGCCGATCACGGAAGCGCAATCATCCGCGCAAGGGCGCTGAATCGCCCGCAAGAAGCCGCAGAATCCACCGACGCAATTCGACGCGGTTTCCATTCTTTGCGGACGGGAACTAGTGTCGTTCCTCGCGGGTTCACCGTTGCCGAAGTCAGAGCGACACAAGACTTGGCCGATCTGATTGATGCTGATTTTCCAATCTCGGTAAAAAACGGTGACGCGCCAGAGGAATTGTCTCGCGACATCGTTAAGACGGTGGATGCCATGTTGCGAAAGGACAAATATGAGGATTTTGGCTCTATTGAAGGTGTGCTGTGCTCAATGGCAAGGGGTAGCCGCTTTGAATGCGAAATTAGAGACCAGCAATCCGGGAAAACTGTTCATTGCTATTTTAAGGAAGATGACGTTGCTCGCCAAGCATGGGCCGCTTTTCTAAAAGACAGGATTGTCGCTCACGGCTTGGTTCGATATGCCAAAGAGGGATTCCCAACTAGCATCGTCGCCGATTCCATACGCTTTTTCCCTGAAGAATCTGAGTTGCCAACGGTCGAGGACATTCAGAACATTTTTCAATCGTACCAATGATAAAAACGGTCTATTGGGACGCGAACATTTTTCACGCTTTGCTCGCAAAAGAGCCGGGGCGTGTGGATGTGTGTCAGAAAATCATGGATGCAGCCATTCGCGGCGATTTACAGATATACACGTCTGCGGTAACTTTCGTGGAGGTTGTTTGGATAAAGGGCCTCGACCGCCTCGACCCAAAACATGAAGACGAAATCCAAAAATTCTTTGGTCATAGATTTATCAGGCTTATCATGTGCGACAGAGGTATTGCAGGAGAGGCAAGGGCGTTATTGTGGCGCTTTCCAAAGCTCAAACCAAAGGACGCCATTCATGTTGCAAGCGCCCTTTCTCAGCCCATTGATACAATGCACTCCTACGATGATGACGATCTGGTGCCGTTGTCAGGTCAACTGGGCAACCCTCCTTTGACAATCTGCCATCCAACATGGGATGACCCTCCTCAGCCCCCGCCACCGGCCCCGCCAGAACCAGCGTTAGGCATCTAATTTCAAATTAGGACACTACCGAAAAACGGCGGCGATTGCCATGACCGACAATCCAAAGATAAGCTATTGCACTTGTGCCGCATCCCTGCTAACCTGCGCACGTACGGTGAGTCGTAGACAAGCAATAAACAACTCGGGAGGAACTATGTCTGGTATTAACCAGGTCGTTCAGCAGTTACAGATTCAGCGCAAGCGCGCTGAGCACGAACTTGAAAAACTCGATCTCGCGCTCAAGGCCCTTGGATCCCTCGACGGCGCCGGTGCCATGTCGAATCTAGGCTTTCGGCGCAAACCCCGCTTCTCAGCGGCCGCACGCGCCAGGATCGCCGCTGCCCAGCGAGCTCGGTGGGCCAAGATCAAGGCCGCGCAGAAGAAGTAAGCGCAACCAAGCCAGTTCGAGCAGTTCATGCCGCCCCATCTGTCTACGACATGTGGGGCGCGCTCTTTTTGAGACTTGGGAACCGATGGTATCCGCCCAGGAACGAGACAATGCTGGAGAGGAGCGGGTTGAACCGTTGTCGGCCTGTCTGAACCATGGATCAGGCCTGCAGCGCTAACGCAGGAATGCTTCATGAAGGCTGCCGACCACGGCGATAATCTGACCGGTGGTTCTGCTCAGGCGATTCGTGAGCAACAGGGTGGTGGCTTTGGCCTGGTCAGCGGGTGCCGGCCATAAAACCGCACCAGCGCGGCACGCGGAGCTATCGTCGATCTCCCTATCGGATTAGGGAAGCTTGTATTCTGTCGACGAAGCAATTACGCGACTATGCGGGGACGTTGCTGCCCTGAACGACCGCCGCAGGCAGCAACGCCATTGACGCGGACCAGCGGCGCGAATTTGGATCGCCAAGCTCTGCCACGCCCGCACCGACATGGCCCAGGCGGTTCCCTCGCGAGAAAACTTTGTGACTGAAGCGCCACGATGCTGGTTTCGCTTCGTCAAGGCAAGAGTCGTTGCTCGCAAACTGTGGGGCTTCGCACCGCTTTGTGCCATGATTGACCTATTTGGTGGTTACTTTGGCTGGGGCCAACAACCGGCGGCGTCACACTCAGGTTACCACTTCAAATGGCCTTAAGATCCGGCTTCGTCTGTCGAGATTGAGCTTATCGAGCCGCAGGCGGTCTTGACACAGTCCGAGCCGTGATGGGCAGATGCTTGTTCGCGGACCGCTTTTCCCGGAGAATTCTCTTGCATTTTTCGCGGCGCCAGCTACTCTGGAAACCTCCTGAAGTGGTGGATCGGTGTGAGATGTGAGACAGCGAGTGGAGTATCAGGTGAAATTTCGAACATATATTTTGTAATTCCTACTGAGGCGATGGTGTTTGGCTTGGCATCGGGAGATTCAGATATGAAGCGAGTTCTTGGGGTGATGGGAAATGTGAAAACTCTTCGCAGTCTTGCGTTGCTCGGTGGCCTTGTGCTTTGTATGACTCTTCATGCCAAAGCAGCTTTGCTGGGAGTAGGTGGTAATACCAATGTATGGCCAGCACTGCCGAATTTATTGTCCGAGACCTTGACGGTTCAGTACACTGCCAGCAACGGCCTGTTCACAGCGACGGGGAGTACTTCGGATTATTATGACCCAAGTGGCAATGACAACTTTGTGCTGAACGACTACAATGACTTTCTTCCCGGTACGTTTAGTTTGTCTGCTACTGTTGGCAACAACGGTGTCTTGTCGAGCGGCACGGTGACGATTGCCTGCGCATACGGGGTTACCGACCCGGACGATGACCCGACCCCTATCTATGGTCCTGGGACGTTGCTGCAGGGAAATCTAACGGCTTTCGGATTTGAGGGTGAATCCCCTACAAACCAGAGCCAGTTCGACTTCGAATTCAACGTGACCGGCGGAGAGTTGGCCGGTGTTTACGGATCGAAGGCGGCTACCGTCCTGTATACGGAAGATTATTCATTTGGTGGTAGCTTCGCCAGCAATTTCATCAATGGTGGGGAAGGTGCTGCGGATACACTGATGATGGTTCCCGAGCCGGAGCCGCAGTCTCTCGTAATTCTGTCAGTGATCGGGCTGTGCTGGGTCGCGCGGTGGCGAGCAGCGCTGCGTAAGGGCTAGGCGCGCAGGTGTGAGACTGCGCGCGGGATGCAGTAAATAACGATCCAAGCCAACAGGTGAGCTGGCTTGGGAGGTTGGAGAAATCATGAAGAACCGTCTGTTTCTGGGTGCGGTTGTATTGTCCTTGGCGGCCTTGATCGGCATTGCGCGAGCTGTTTTGCTGGGAGTGACTGTTATCCCGCCGGTCATCACGTATGTCAGCCCCACCCCAACGTCAACAACCTACAACCCGGTCTCCGAGATATTCTCCGTGGTTACCACGCCGTCCACGATCCAGTTCAGTCCGACGTCGCCGACGATGTCGATAGCCCCCCCGCGCAGCATGACCATCAACGTGCAAGTGGATAACACCGGCGCGCTTGTCGGCAGTGTCGGGCCCGGGCCGGACCTCGTGATCTCGGGCAAGGTGACCCGGATTGTCGGCACGACGACCAATGTTTATTCCGGCCTCTTGCTCACGGGCGAAATACAAACCAACGGATTCGGCTATGGCTATGTCGGCAGCGGCGTGAGCGACTTCGATTTCCGGTTCACCCCCACCGGCGGCGCGTTGGAGCCGTTTTACACATGCGACCATATCGGGGTCACGCTGAACAGTGAAGGATCCACGTTCATCGGCAGTTTCACCACGAGTTTTCAAGGCCAATCGAAAGGCGTCGTCGGGCTCGAAGATCTCATCCCGCCCACCGTCACTTGCCCGAGCAACATTGTTGTCCAGTGCAATGCCGCCAGCGGCGGGCAGGGCGGCACCTACGTCACATTTCCGGACCCGGTCGGCTCCGATAATTGCACGACCAACCTCGCGTTCGTTTACATGCCGCCATCGGGCAGCTTCTTTGCGCTGAATTACACCGACGATTCTACGAATTACACGGTAACCCTCACGGCCACCGACGCCTCTGGCAACTCGAACACTTGCTCATTTACCGTTACCGTGGAGGATACGGTGCCGCCAGTGCTCGTCGACTCCCCCATCATCGGCGAATGTGAGGAAGCTCCCTTCGTGCTGACAAACGATGTCGGCCAGTGCTACGCCACGTTCACATTCGAGATACCGACAGCCGTCGACCAATGTTGCACGAATGGCCTCACCGTCACGGTGTCGGCTGTGGACCAGAGTAACGCAGTCATTTTCCTCACCAACAACTTGGACGGCACTATGAGCGGCCAATTCCCGGTCACGTGCACCGGCACCAACGTGATCACATCCGTGGCCACCGATGGCCGCGGCAACACCTCGCAAGCCCAGTGCGAAGTCCTCGTCGTGGACAATCAGGCTCCCGTCATCCAGAACTGCAGCAACCAGGTTGTGGAGTGCACGGCCAACACGGGTACGGGTGGGGCGGTTAATTTCCAGGAGCCGACGGCCTACGACAACTGTCCGAACTTGACCATCTCCTGTGTGCCGACCAATGGGAGTGTGCTCCCTCTCGGCACGAACCTGATCGTCTACACGGCCAGTGACTGCAGCGGCAACACGAACTCGTGCACGTTCAATGTGATCGTGCAGGACACCACCCCCCCCGTGATTTCCTGCCCGACGAATGTCACGCTACTGTGCGGCCAGTCGACCAATACCAGCATCACCGGCACGGCCACGGCCACCGATACCTGCGATCCCAACCCGGTAGTGACATTCACGGACGCCACCGGCGCTGTCAACTGTACCGGCCTGGCTGGCATTAGTCGTACTTGGACGGCCACCGATGCCTCTGGCAACTCCTCGACCTGCGTGCAGTCCATCACCTATACCAACACCACCGCGCCGACCGTCACGGTTCCGACCGGCAGCAGTTTGGGCTGCAATCCGGTCACTTTGCCCACCGTCGCGAGCGTGACCGCGTTGGTGACGGCCACCGATGCCTGCAGCACGGCGACCATCAATGTCTCGTCCGTGGATACCACCAATGGCTGCACGGTCACCCGCACCTTCACGGTGACGGCCACCGATGCCTGCGGCAATACCTCGGTCGCGCAAACGGTCGTCTACACCTGGACAGCGGACACCACGGCGCCGACCGTCACGGTTCCGACCGGCAGCAGTTTGGGCTGCAATCCGGTCACTCTGCCCACCGTCACGAGCGTGAAGGCGCTGGTGACAGCCACCGATGCCTGTAGCACGCCGACCATCAATGTCTCGTCTGTGGTCAGCGGCACCGCCTGCGCCATGACCAACACCTTCACGGTGACGGCCACCGATGCCTGCGGCAATACCTCGGTGGCCAAAACGGTCGTC